>ERZ827104.17-NODE-17-length-220966-cov-8.609675_pt1 | contig 220966 bp, 222 predicted proteins | sample MGYA00519781_ERZ827104 | MGnify/ENA primary metagenome ERZ827104 (study PRJEB31778, sample SAMEA3449257) | human gut metagenome | biome: human gut; feature: human-associated habitat; material: faeces | place: United Kingdom | collected 2010/2012 ...
GCATAGCGGGTGGTTGTTTGTGCCACGCAAGCGTGGCACTGGGTAAACCCATTAAAACATAACAGGAGCAGTACTTTTACTTACCGCTCCTGTTTTTTTACTGTATTTTTTTGCAGAGAGAAGTGCATAATGCGCTGACAGGAATACAAAGAAAAGCCCACAAGGTGCTGTAAAACGGACAAATCTGCCCTTTAAAATTAAGTCGGCAATTGGAATAATCCCACACATTAAGCTTGAATTTCAGATTGACAACACAGCCGCAGCAGTATTCAAGTGCGGTAATTATCGCACTGCCCGATATGCATTTTTGCAGCATATTCATTTTTGAAAAATGCTTGTAAAATCTGAAAAGCGACACAAACGCAGTTCCGCCCGTGACCGCCATTGACCAGTGAGTTTTTCTCCGCCACAAAATTTCAAGCAGAGCGTAGCCTGCCCCGCCTATTGAAAAAAGAATGCAATCGTTACGCAGTCTTAAACTTTTTTTCATAAAAAATCACCTGTTTTAGTTTTTACGGAAACAGGTGATTTATTTAGCTTATGTAATTTTTATTTTATCACAGCATACTTTTTAGTTCTTCAAGAGAATAAAGACAGTTGATTGCTGTCAAAAATGCGTTTGTTGAAAGATATGACGGCAGACCGAGTTTTTTAAGAATTTTTTTGCGGTTGATTTCTGAATTTTCAGTTCCCGTAAGTCCGAGGACAAAGAGGTCGGCTTTAGTAATTTTCCTTTCGGGAATATTATTTTCTTCGCCGATTATCTCGGCACCGCTTTTACGGATTGCGTTTATTATGACCTCATCGCTGACGCCCTCAACGCCTAAAAGTCCCTCTTTACCGCCTTTTATCTTGCGTTTTTCCTTGCCCTTGATTTGCGGAATATAGCAATTTTTAATTTTTGAATTATCGACCGAGCCTTTGAGAAAATTTCTTATTACAAAGCCTGCACCGTCGCTGTCTGTCATTATGAGTATTCCCCTTGTTTCGGCAATTTTGCGGATAAGCGACTGTTTTTCTTTGTCGGAAAAAACACGGAAGCCGTTGGTTTCAATTATGGGAGCGTCAACAATTGATGAAAGCTTTATTTTGTCATATCTGCCCTCAACTATGACCGCCTCACGGATTTTGAGCATCAGACTCTGCCCTCCTTTGCAATCAGAAGCAAACGGGAAATAAGCTGTTCAATCAAAAACCTTTGGTTGACAGAAACGGATTTCAGCTTTTCATCGGTTTCAACAAGCACATCAAGGCTTTTCCGAAGTGCCTCGGTTGAGGTTCTTGAAACGGAGGTTCTCGCCCTGTTTAACACAAACGCACGGTTTTTGTAGGCAAAATCCTTTGCCACGGTTTCTTTTCTTATTCCGCACTCATCAGCAACACGCATACGATACGCGTCAACATAGGCGGACGAAAGCGCATATAGAATGTTAATCGGCTCTTCACGCTGACAGAAAAGTATATCGAGCTTTTTAAAAGCTCTGTCACCTCTGCCGTTGATAACATCGTCAGCCATATCATAGGTTCTCGTTTCAAGGTTTACGGTTGACAAAAGGTCGATGTCACGGTCGGTAATTTCCTCACCCTTTGCATATGCGGCAATTTTGTTGACCTCGTTTTTCAGAAGATTTAAATCCTCGCCTACATTGGAAATTATCCTTGTGGCATTCAGGTGTGAAATCAGCTTGCCGTTTTCATTTGCCCATTTTGCAACATATTTCTCAACAATCTGCGAATTGATTTTTTCAAAGCAGCATACGCTTCCGATTTTTTCAATACGCTTTACAAGTGCATTAAACGAGTTTTTATTCTTTGAAGGAATATAAGTCGGCATTGAAACAATGAAAACAGTACCGTCCCAAGCCCTGCCTGCCAGCTCCCTAAATGTGTCAAGGTCATCCTTTAACATATTATCAAAGTATATGTCACTTGCAACAACGCAGTTTCTCTCTGCCATAAACGGTGTTTTTTGAAGTGCTGTTGCCAACTCCGAAAGGTTAATGTCACCGCTGAAGGTTTGACAGTTAAAATTATTGGGATTTTTGCCTGCAACAGCTTCCCGAAGCATTTGGGTATAGCTTTTTACAAACATCTGCTCAGTGCCGTAAATAAGATAAACAGGCGAAAAACTTTTGTTCTTGATTTGTTTTTTCAGGTCTGCTTCTGTAATGCGTGGCATTTTATCCTCCGTTCAAATTTACCGTTATACTGCCGTCGGCGGTTGGAATAACTGTCGGGCTGATTTCTTTTATAGAATCATAACGCTTTTGAAGCTGCTTTTCAGTTCCCGAAAATATCACGGCTTTGCATGATATCAATTCGGAATTTTCGGGTACGGAATCAATCAGCAAATAGTCGGGATTGCGATATTTTTCAGGCAGCTTTGAAACATCTCCGTGTGACGGAACAAACAAAGCTGTCGCACTCTTACCTTTTATATACTGGAACATTGTGTTATCTTCGCAGATTACCTCATCCGTCACCGTATCGGAAAGATTCAGCGTAAAATGACTGTTTCCGCCGAAAGTCTGTCGGCTGTTGCCGTCAAAAGCGTTCAAAAGGTTTTGTTTTTCAATGTCACTATCATATACCAAAATATTATTCAAGTCAAATTTTGTGACTGCAAAGCGTTCAAAAGAAGAGTATTTATTATTCTGATTTGGAATTATCATATATTCAATATCGGAATAGCTTTCGCCGATATCGGCTGTCACATCATCTGCGCTTGCCCTGTTGCCTCCGCATGAAATCACGGAACAGCTGTCGGGACAATTTACGGTTGCAAAAACACCGTTGCCGACACTGTAAATTTTCATTTCACCGTTATCGGCTGTTAAAAGCACATTGAGTGAAGCACCGATTATAAGGACAGAAGCTGATAACAAAACGGAAATTTTAACATAGAATTTTCGATTATTTATGGCAAACCATCCGCCGATTGCAAGAAAAATGCTGACGCCTATCCACACAAACCAATAGAGCGAATGGGTTTTGACTGTGCTGAACGGGAGTTGTGAAAAAGTTGACACCAACCACAAAATTGCCTTTGAACATAATCCCGAAACGAGCGCAAACGGGTATGCGAGGAATGATATAAACGGACAGATAAACAGTACCGAAGACAGCAAAGAACATACAAGAAGTGTCGAAACAAACGGTTCACATAACAGAGAAACAAGTATGACTGTCGGGGAAATTCTGTTGAACGCAACGGCGGTTATCGGCAAAATCCACAGAAATGCAGATACTGAAACCGACAGCATATTTACGCAGATTTTAAACAGCCTTTTGATATAATAGACAACCGTTCCGACAAAACCGTCCTTACGCTTGTTTTTGTAGTGAAAAAATCTAAGCACAGAGCGTTCAATCGGTTTTGACCACAGAATTATGCCTGCTGTTGCCCCAAATGAGAGCAACATTCCGATATCGGCTACCGCAAATGGGTTGAAGGCTGTCAGAACAATTGCGGCAAAGCCGAGATTATTCAGCGAGTCGGCTATTCTGAGATTTGACGATGCAAGCGACACAATTATCATCATAACGCCTGCACGAACAACCGAATGTGCAAAGCCCGTTACAGCCATAAAAGCAATAACCGTAAATGTGGTAAAGCCTGTTATTATGAATCTGTTCCTTGTGATTTTTCTTATGAAGAATAATACAAACGAAGCGATTATAACAAGATGCATTCCCGAAACCACTATTAAAAACGAAGTGCCTGTCAATGAAAAATCATCTTTAACGCTTGAATCAAGAGCGGTTTTCTCGCCCAAAAGAACGGCGCGGCAGAGCGTTGAATAATCCTCCGGCAACAGCATATCAAGGGAATTTTTAATTGCCCGTCTTATTGAAACCGCAAGTGAATAGAAGGTTGTTGTTTTCTCCCCTGTCGATTCGATTTTGAAGCCGTCATAGGAATATGCTTTCAGAAAAATTCCGTGACTGATCTGTGAGTTTACATTATTCTTGTATGTATGAGCCGTGAAGTTGACCTTTTCAAAGGGCTCTGCATCAACATTTGTATATGAAATAATTTGAATTTTCGCATCTGACGGCTGACCGTTGATTTTGTCGGTTTTGATTACGAAACTGCATGATGAATCGGTGGTGATGATTTCATCACAAATATATCCGCTTGCTGTAATTTCTTTATCAGAATAATTATTTATGACCGTGTTGTTAATATATTCGGAATAGCCGATTATATTGCCCGCAGAATATATTACAGCAAAAGCAAATACGCACAGCGACTTGCCGAATGATTTATTTTTCTTTGAAATAATTAAAAATATACCTACTGCAACGGATAACACTCCTAACGAGCCGATTATTGCAAAGACAATTTCGTTAAAATCCGAATAAAAAACGGCTGAAAGAACAAACAGGAAAGTAAATCCTATAAGTCCAAACAGCCGTTTCATAAAAATCAATCCTTATTCAGTAATCATTTTTTTAATATAATTATACACTCGGTTACCATTCAATCCTTTTTTGCAATAAAAAGAATATTTATAATTGTTATCATTATATTCTCCTACTACTATTTTACCTTTTTCATTTACAAAATTCGCACCCTTAATTTCAAAAGTCGCCATTGTGGGAGAAAGTCCGTTTGTATTGACTCCGCTGAGATTTTCACTGTTTTTTACAGCATAGCTGACAGCCTTGCGCAAGGTCACAGTATTGTCAGAGGCAGATTTATCTAACGAACAAACTACTTCGATCGCCGTGTATGGAATAGCTCTTACACTTACAATATTTTTCAAACTTTCGCCAAACTTAATTCCGGAAATTTCTTCCGCTTTATCAATACTCGCTCCGCAGTCTTCCCACTTTTTCAAAGTAACATCTACGGAAGGATTCACGGTTTCAGAGGTACTTGGCGCAGGTAAATCAGAGCAGGAACATAGAATACATACCGCTGCCAACACAAAAGCAAGGCATAAACATACTTTTTTCATAATGGCATCTCCTTTTATTATTTATTTGGTTATTTTTATCTACAAAAAAACAATTAGTCCATTTTTATTACTTCAAGTATATCATTTTTGGTATTTTTATAATATCATATAGAATTTCATTTGTCAATATAAATATTATTTTTTAAAAGTATTTTTATTTTTGTTAATTTTGCTACTATCTCTTCTCATTAAATTATCTATTCACCACTGTTTCTATTCAATTATTTATAAGTTGAACAATTTCTACACTTTAATTTTTACACTTTATATCTATGGTATAAAAAAGGAAAACAGCCGTCAAAATATGCGGACGGTATAATCTGCACACTTCAACAGCTGTTTAAATTTGATTTTATAATTACTCAGTATTACTTAAAGAAAAGCGGAAGTTCGCTGAGGAATATAATGTCATCTCTGTCCTTAGCGTCACCTTCGGCAAGGACTGACGCCCTGCCAACGATATTTGCGCCTGTTTTTTCAACGAGCGTTTCAAGAGCGTGAAGACTTTCGCCTGTTGAAATTACATCATCAACAAGGAGAACTCTCTTGCCGTTGAGAAAATTTACATCATCTTCGCCGAGGTAGAGTTTCTGTTCGTTTTTTGTTGTGATTGAATTAACGGTCACTCCGATAGGATTGCCCATATAAACCTTAACGCTTTTTCTTGCGACAACATAGTTTCTGCAGCCCTGACGAGCCATTTCATAGCAAAGCGGAATACCCTTTGCTTCGGCAGTCACAACAACATCGTGTTCGGGAACACGCTTGAGGAGTTCTCTTGCGGCAACCTCTGTCATCTCAATGTCACCAAACATAATAAATGCGGCAATATCAAGCTTATCGTTTACAGGGAATTTTCTGAGTTCTCTGTCAAGTCCTTCAATGTTAATCTTATATGTATCCATTATTGCAGTCCCCTTTTACGCCATTGTGCCGTTGAGCTTTTTGCCGCCGAGGATGTGGAAATGCATATGCTTTACGCTCTGACAGCCGTCCTCGCCGCAGTTATTTACAATACGGTAACCGTTTGTAAGTCCGAGTGATTTTGTAATTTCGGGAATTTTAGTGAAAATGTGAGCAATATTGCCGACATTTTCTTCATTAACTGCGTCTGCACAGCAGATATGTTCCTTTGGAATTACAAGCACATGAACGGGAGCCTGTGGTTCAAGATCATAGAAAGCGAGAATTTTTTCGTCTTCATAAACTTTTTTTGACGGAATTGAGCCGTCAACGATTTTGCAGAAAATACAATCTGACATTTTAATTCAACCTCTCAATATAATTTATTTTCCGTATCAGAAATATTTAAAATATAACAAATATCATACCAAAGTTATTGTACAACCAAATCACTTGTCGGTCAATACTGCCGTCATTTTTTGGCTGTAATTTTCTTTTCTTCACCTTTAAGAAGTCTTTTGATGTTTTCCTTGTGCTTTACAAGAACGAAAACGCCGATTAAAAGAGCCGCCGCAGTTGAGAAGATTACATATGTAAGAGAATAATCCTTGTAAATTATGAAGTCAAAGATAAATGTCATTGCAAAGGTGTAAGGCGCATAGAGAATCGCACAGAGAACACTTGCAAGTGATATAATTTTTGAGCAGAGGAAGATAATTAGAAAGGTTACAATAATTGCGATGAATACACGCCAATCCTCTGTCAGCATAAGAGCGGCGGCGGTTACAACACCCTTGCCGCCCTTAAAGTGAAAATACACGGGGTATGAATGTCCGAGAATACAGAAAATACCTGCAACATATTTTCCACAGTTGATAAGCTCGTTTATAAAAATAGGGCTTTCACCCTGAAATGCAACCGATGCAAACGAGAAGATGAACCCTCCGATAAGCACGGCGATAATACACTTCAGTGCATCACACACAATTGTGATGATTGCCGGAACTTTACCGACACTGCGCAGTACATTTGTAAAGCCTGCATTGCCGCTGCCCATTTGACGGATATCCTTTTTACCCTTTGTCACAATGCCTGTGACAAGAACAGCCGTGTTGATACTGCCGAGAAGATACGCAATCAATGCCGAAAGCAGAATCATCCACCAACAGTTTGCTAAAATTGCCGAAATATGCTCCATTACTTTTCTCCTCTCTCTCTTACCACAATTTTGATCGGCGTACCCTCAAGAGCAAAAGCTTCACGGATTCTGTTTTCAAGATAACGCTGATATGAGAAGTGGAAAAGCTGTGCATTGTTGCAGAAGAAAACGAATGTCGGCGGTTTTACGGAAGCCTGAGTCATATAGAAAATTTTAAGTCGCTTACCCCTGTCCGACGGCGGTTGAACTCTTGTTGTTGCCTGTGCAAGGAGTTCGTTGAGCATACCTGTTCTGATTCTGCGGTTTGCACTGTCATTACAGCTTATGATATATTCAAACAGCCTGTCGATACGCATACCTGTTTTTGCGGAAATAAACACCTTCGGCGCATATGACATAAACGCAAAATCTGCGTCAAGCTTTTTGCGGAACTCCTGCATTGTCTTATCGTTTTTTTCGACAGCGTCCCACTTGTTTACGGCAATTATACACGCTCTGCCTGCCTCATGCGCAAGACCTGCAACCTTGGTATCCTGTTCTGTAACGCCCTCTGTCGCATCAATCATAATAACGCACACATCACTGCGTTCAATAGCCATTTTTGCACGGATAATACTGTATTTTTCGATATTATCATATATTTTGCTCTGACGTCGAAGTCCTGCGGTATCGGTAAAGTTAAACTTTCCGTACTTATTTTCAACAAGCGTATCGATTGTGTCACGGGTTGTGCCTGCTATATCAGACACAATACAGCGTTCCTCGTTTGTAATTTTGTTTACAAGAGATGACTTGCCTGCGTTCGGCTTGCCGATTACCGCAACATTGATAATTGTGCCGTCATCTTCCGCATTTTCATCATAATCAAAGCTTGAAAAAGCCTTGTCTAAAAGGTCGCCCGTACCGTAACCGTGAACGGCTGAAACCTCGATAGGATCGCCTAAACCGAGATTATAAAACTCATAGAATTCAGGTGACGGTTCGCCGAGTGTGTCGCACTTGTTTACACAAAGCACAACAGGCTTGCCCGACTTCTGGAGCATCTGCGCAACATCCATATCCGTCGCAACCATGCCCGACTTGCAGTCTGTTACAAGGATAATAACATTAGCGGTGTCAATTGCAAGCTGAGCCTGACGGCGCATCTGTACAAGAATAATATCATCTGATTTCGGTTCAATACCGCCTGTGTCAACAATAAAGGCAGTTTTTCCGCACCATTCCACCTCACCGTATATTCTGTCACGGGTAACACCGGGAGTATCGTCAACAATTGACAATCTCTGACCGATGAGTTTATTGAAAAGCGTTGACTTTCCCACATTTGGTCTGCCGACAACGGCAATTACGGGTTTGTTCATCTTATCAGTCCTTTCCTGCAATTACAGCCTCTACAAGGTCGTTTCCGTTGTTATTGACGGGAACAAGAGTTACACCGAGTTCCCGTTCAACATCATCTGTTGAAACATCATCAAGAAACAAATCGTTTTCAAAACGGAGCATTGATGACGGGATAATAAGCCTGTCGCCAAGGTCATCGCCACGGAGCTGATCAATAAGATCACCGCCTGTGACAAGTCCTGACACATTTACTCCTCCGCCGAAAAAGTTGTTCTTAATCGCCCTTGTATTTATAGTTATATTCGGGAATTTTTCGTTAATCATCGACATAATCCGCTTCATATAGGGAAACACTCCCTCGCCGCAGGCAATTGTCACCTTATGGCAAAGGCTTTCGTCTGCATCAAGCTCTTCAAGCTTCCAGCCGACATCATCGGTCAGATACGCAATCATACCGATTCCGTCCTCAAGAGCGGAAAAGTCCTCATAAAATTCAGGTGACGGGATTTCTCTTTCGGCAAGGAGGTAAAATTCATCACCCGGAAAGAAAATTCGTCTGCCGTGCTTTTTTACGCACTCATCACCCATTTTTTCAATTATATCAATTGTCTGTCCTGCCGTTTCCTTATTATAAGGAACAAGCGGATAAAGGTTTTCACGGTAGCGTGTAAGTCCGACAGGAACAATCGCAGTCATATTAACACCGAGGTTTTCAAGATCGGTCAGTGTTCTGACAAGCTCGTCACCGTCATTGATTCCCGGACAGGAAACAATCTGACAGTTAAGCGTTATTCCTGCATCTGCAAAGCGTTTGAGATATTTTAGCGTATCGCCCGCAAAGCGGTTATTCATCATCTTGCAACGAAGCTCGGGGTTTGTTGTGTGAACTGACACATTTATCGGGCTTATGTGCATTTTTATAATTCGGTCAATTTCGTGCTCTGTAATATTTGTCAGCGTGATATAGTTACCGAACAAAAATGAAAGTCGGCTGTCATCGTCCTTGAAATAGAGCGACTCACGCATTCCCTTCGGAAGCTGGTCAATAAAGCAGAAAATGCACTTGTTGCGGCACGAATGCTGTTTGTCCATAAGATAGGTTTCAAACTCAAGACCGATTTCCTCATATTCGCCCTTAGTCATTTCTACGGTACGGACATTTTTGTCCTCATCCGCAACCTCAAGAGTAAGCTTGCGGTTTACCTGATAAAATCGGTAATCGAGAACATCGACAATCTCGTTTGAATTGATTGAAAGAAGGGTTTCTCCCTTTTTTATTCCTGCTTTGTCGGCATGACTGCCGATTGTGACATCATAAATTTTAACAGCCACACCTTCACCTCGCAAAAGATTTTTATACACACATTTATTTTACACAAAACAGCGTTTTTAATCAACAGATTTGCAGATTGTTTTGAATAATTCGTAAATTTTGCAAAACAAAAGGGCGAACAGATAACTGCCGCCCGTAATGCTTGTAATAAAAAATTACTGTTCGTCTTTCTTTACAACAACCTGTCTGCCGTTGTACATACCACAGTTTGTGCAAGCCTTGTGAGCTGCTGTTAATTCACCGCAGTTAGGACAAGCAGTAAGTTCAGGAGCATTGATCTTCCATACTGTTGAACGTCTTGAGCTCTTTCTTGCGTGTGATGTTTTGTTCTTGGGTACTGCCATTACAAAAACCTCCTTACAAAATTTATCTTAGTCAATCAACTGTTTAAGTATCTCAAGTCTTGGATCCGTTTGACGCTTATCACAGGAACATTCACCGTTGTTGAGGTTTTGTCCGCAAATCTGACACAGACCTTTGCAATCGTCCCTGCAAAGATTCTTTGACGGGAGCGAAAGAAAAATGTCAGAAATTACAACATCATCAAGCTCGAGTGTAAAATCAGGTGTTTCAATATAGTCGTCATTGTCCTCATCGGCAAGAGTCTGAATAAGCATGTGTTCAAAGCTCATATTCATCTCTCTTGTATAAGGCTCACCGCAACGGTCACAGTCACGGCCGTAATCAAAGTGTGCGTTGATTACAAGAGTAATCAAACTTGCTCTGTTTGTTGCTTTAGCAGTCACGACAACGGGAGTTTTGAATGGATAAACTCCGTCAACATCAAGACCTGACAAGTCAAGGTTATATTCAACTTGTTTTTCTTCACCGTCATTCTGAAAGACGGATTTAAGCTCAAAAAGCATATCTGCACCTCTTGACAGCATAGACACATATTAAAACGCTGTTTATTATTATACAAAAGGATTGTCCCTTTGTCAACTAAAAAATATAAGAAAATAGGCTGTTTTTTTTGAGAATTTATGACAATGTTAGCTAATTTTCCCATATGGAATTTTAAGCCTGCAAGGTTGTTCAAGAAGTTACTTTGCACTTGATTTTCGGTTTTCATTATACCCCTTAAACATATATAATGCAATAATAAATTGCAGTTGACATAAAGCGGAATTTGTGATAGCATACTGTGTGGCAGTTCGTAACCATCCTGCCGGAAGGACGCCGATAGGCTGCTCCTTCTATCAAAACTAAGGAGAAAGGCACAGGACTTTTTACGCCCTTTTTGCACCCTCTTTTGTGTGGGTGCTTTTTTTGTGCCGGAAAGAGAGTATGGAGAGATACAGTATTATCAATGAAAAGAACAGTCGGGAGATTGTTCTTCTGCGCGGAAGCGGCTGCGTTTACAAAAAATGCATCTTCTGCGACTACTACGCCGACAGGTGCAGTGATGAGGACGAAAACTTTCGTCTTAACAAAGCCGTGCTTGAAAAAGTTACGGGAATTTTCGGTGACCTTGAGGTCATTAACTCAGGCTCGGTTTTTGAGCTTGACAAAAAAACACTTGATTTTATCAAACAGGTGTGCAAAGAAAAAAAGATAAGTACCATTCATTTTGAGGCACATTACCTTTATCGTAACAAAATCAGTCAGCTCAGAAAAGATTTTGCGGATTTTGATTTGAAAATGAAGCTCGGTCTTGAAACCTTTGACTGCGATTTCAGAGAAAATGTCCTGAAAAAAGGAATCAAAGAGAGCAGTCCCGCTGTTATTGCAGAGAATTTCGACGAAGCTAATTTCCTTTTTGGAATTAAAGGACAGACAGCCGAAACAATGCAAAATGACATTGAACTGGGATTAAAGTATTTTGAACGAATCTGCGTCAACATTATGTGTGACAACACCACGGGAGTCAAACCCGATAAGGCTGTCATAAAAGAGTTTATGCAGAAGGTCTATCCTATATATAAGGATAACAAGAGGACGGATATTTTAATTAACAACACGGATTTTGGGGTTGGTGACTGATATGATAAATGAACTTTTGCTTATATTCTCGGTGGTATTCATATACGGTATGGCAGTTTTAGGCTATGCTCTTTTCGGCAAAGCCGGGCTTTACTGCATTTCAGCCGTTGCGACAATTCTTGCAAACATTGAGGCTTTAATCCTTGTAAACGCTTTTTCAATGGAACAGACTCTCGGAAATGTGCTTTTTGCGGTAACATTTTTGATTACGGACATTCTCTCGGAATGTGAGGGCAAAAAAGCCGCAAACAAGGCGGTTCTTACGGGAATACTCTCATCGGTATTTTTTCTTGTGCTTTCACAAAGCTGGATGCTTTACAATCCGAGTCCGAACGACACAATTATGCCGTCAATCAAGGCGGTTTTCTCAAACACTCCCCGAATGATTTTTGCATCACTTATTGTATATGCGATAAGTCAGCTGTTTGATGTGTGGCTCTATCACAAGTGGTGGAAGTTCACGGAAAAGAAATTCGGTGACAAGAGAAGATTTTTATGGCTGAGAAACAACGGTTCAACGCTTATCAGTCAAATTCTTAACACAGCCCTCTTCACCGCATTTGCATTCTGGGGAACTTATGATTTCGGAACACTCGTTTCAATCTTTTTGTCAAGCTATGTAATCTACATTTTCACAAGTCTGCTCGACACGCCTGCGGTTTATCTTGCAAGACTTATTCACGATAAAAAGGAACAGAAAAAGATTTCGGAATAAAAACAGCTTAATTGAATATTTTCAATAAAAAGACAAGTCGTCGCAATATTTTTTGCGGTGACTTGTTGTGCTTTTTCATGATTTTGTGAATAAACCATAATATTATGCTTTTTATAATATGTAACATTCCGCTCTTTTATAGTCATTTTTTAACAATATGTGCAAAATTGGCTGTTTTTGTCCTGAATCACATAATTTTTTAAGATTTTTATTGACTTTTTCTGTACCAAATAGTATAATGAAGGCAAGTTGAATGCTTAATATTATTTATAAACTTAATTTTTGGAGGTAAATATCATGCTTACTAAAAGTGAAGAAGAAATTATGTACTTATTGTGGGACCTCGATGAGCCGCTCACAAGCTCAGAAATTGTTAAGAAGGCTGTAAACAAAACATGGAAAAAGAGTTACATTAACCTTCTTATCAATTCTCTTCTCAAGAAGGACATGATTAAGGTTGTCGGTGTTAAGCAGATGACTAAGAACTATGCCCGTACTTTTGTTCCTACAATGACAAAGGACGCTTATGCAATCAAGCAGATTTCGGACAGACCGAATTTTGCCGACAGCGATATTCCGACTCTCTTCTCCGAGCTTATTGAGAAAACCGAAAGCTCAGAAATTTTCGATAAGCTTGAGGCTCTTCTTAAAAAGCGTCGCGAAGAACTCGGCAAATAATCTATGCAAATAAGTTTTTATTCATTCTTGTTTTCTATTGTAATAAGCAGCATTTTTATAGTGCTGCTTTACTTTTTCAGAAAAAAGATTGCTTTTTGTAATTACTACGGTCTTTATACAATTTTGGGATTGTATGCTGTAACATTTGCAAGAATGGCTCTGCCGTTTGAATTCAAATTTACATATACATTTTCCGATCACAATGTATATGCCTCTATAATGAATGTCCTGACCCCCGACAAGGGAGCTGTGTTTGTTCCTGAATTCACATTGCTCAATCTGCTTGTGTCAGTATGGATTGTCGGAAGTGTGATATACATTTTATGGGTGATGATTAAGTATTACAAAGCACTCAAAGCTCTGAAAGCAAATGTTATTGACGGCACACCCGAAATGCAGGCAAAGCTTGACCTCATTTCGCAAAAGTGCGGAATCAGAAGAAAAGTTAAGCTAAAAATCACCGATTGCGTTATCTCCCCTGTTACATACGGATTTTTCAATCATGTTATTCTTATTCCGAATCGTGAATTTGACGACAGGGATTTTGGATATATCGCAATGCACGAATGCTGTCATATAAAGAACAAGGATATTTGGATTAAATTGCTGACGGAAATTTATTGCGGAATCTTTTGGTGGAATCCGTTTGCCCACCTTTTGAAAAAAGATTTAACCTACTGTCTTGAGCTCAGGTGTGACAAGCGTGTTACAAGCAAGCTTAGCGAGAACAGATGTACTGTGTATTACGAAGTTCTTGTAACGCAAATGAAAGCCTATAAAGAACAACAAGAAAGTGAAAAGAGCGACAGGGAAACTGCACTGAAAAGTGCGCTTGTCGGAATGAGCTTTGTAACCAACGAAAAGGGCAAAAAAATTGTAAGCAGAATGGAAATGATTCTGTACCCGAAGAAAAAGCAGACAATTATAAACAATGTTATTACAGCTTTTATGGCATTGCTTATTGTCGGTATATTCTTTGCTTCATACTGCTTTTTGATTGTCCCCGGTTGGGACACGACATACGAGGATTGTGTAGCCGATCTCATTGAATCGGGTGAATACAACGATAGTGTCAAAGTGTATGACGAAACAAATATGTATGTGTATGTTGAAGAAGACAAAACCACTCACCTTATTTTTGAGCCTTACGATGAAAAGAAAGGCATTGTCTATACAGACGACAATTCTATTATTATCCCCTATGAGCAAGTTGAGAACGGCGAATATAGTTACTGTCTTGTATTAAGGGAGAAATGACAGATGAAAAAGAAAGCCGCAAAAATTTTTACAGCATTTATTATGACAGCAATTATCGCACAGGGAACCGTTATGGTTGCAAGTGCAGCAGAAACAGATTCAACCCCCGACAGCGTTATAGTTATTGAAACCGCAACTCCTGACAGTTCATCTTTGGAAAGCGGTGCTGATACAACTGCTATTCAGCCAAGAGCTGATGTTATAGTAAGAAAATGGCGTCGTGGAAGTCGTGGACAGCTCCAGTACAGAAGATGGAACGAAACAAGACAAAAATGGGTTGATGACGAATGGATTGACTACAAAGGTTAATCAACAGTAACAACAAAGGCGAAACAGATTTGTGTCTGTTTCGCCTTAATTTTTGCTTATTCAAAAAGATTCTGTTCCGACAGGCTGACCGATTCAACATCTTTAAGCTGACGCTGAATTTGACGGGTACGAACTCCGACAAGCTTATCGAGTTCCTTGTTTGCCTGATCGAGTCTTTGCTGTGTCATTACAAGCACATCATTGAACTTGTCGAACTCGGTCTTTACACCGCCGAGTATTTTCCAAACCTCTGCACTTCTCTTTTGCACGGCAAGAGTTTTGAATCCCATTTGCAACGAATTGAGCAGAGCCGCCATTGTACTCGGACCTGCAATATTCACCTTGTACTCACGCTGAAGAACTTCAACAAGTCCCATATTGACAACCTCGCTGTAAAGCCCCTCAAACGGAAGAAACATAATTGCAAATTCCGTTGTGTTCGGCGGATCTATGTACTTATCGTGAATATCCTTTGCCTCGCCCTTTATACGCTGAACAAGTGCTTTTTTTGCCGATTCAATGCTTTGCCTGTCACCGCTTTCAACAGCCTCACGGAGAGCAGAATATGTATCACCCGGAAATTTTGAGTCAATCGGCAGATACACTGTGCCGGCACCGTCAGCCGGCAGTTTGATTGCAAACTCAACAACATTTTTTGAACCCTTTTTCGTTGCAATATTTTCCTCGTACTGTTCCTTTGAAAGAATTTCAGAGAGAATTGCGCCAAGCTGAATTTCGCCGAGTATGCCCCTTGTTTTGACATTTGAAAGAACCTTTTTCAAATCGCCCACACCTACCGCAAGCGTTTGCATTTCGCCGAGTCCCTTATAAACCTGTTCAAGTCTTTCGTTGACAAGAGAAAATGATTTATTCATTTTTTCCTCAAGTGTTTTTTGAAGCTTTTCATCAACTGTCTGTCGCATTTCATCAAGCTGACGGAGATTTTCCCGTCTTATACTTTCAAGCTTTTCATCAACCGAGCGTCTGATATTTTCAAGGCTTTGAACATTGTCGGCTGAAAAGCTGTGAAGTCTTTGTTCAAGCTGAACCGCCCTGTCATTTTGTGACTGTGCAAAGCTCTGCTGATTGAGCAATATTTTTTGAAGCTCATCTTCCGCCTTATTGTTACTGTTCTTTTTGAAAACTGTTATCAATGTAATGATGCTGACTGTAAGCGTTATTAAACACAGTAAAAGCAAAATTATTTCAGCTGTTGTAAATTGCATTTTTAACCTCTCTAACAATAATTCGATTTACAGTTAAATAATATCATTCGGGAGTTTTTCTGTCAACTCACGGTTTAAATAATGTTTCAACACGCTTTTTACAGTTTTCGGGTGAGTAAACAAAGCGGTCAATATGGTCACTGCCGCAGTAGTATTCAGGAGATGTGGGATTGTATTTATAATCAAAAACATCTATTATTATCAGTTTTATTTTCATCTTTTCGGGAATGATGCTTTTTATGTAAACGCTTACCTGATCTCCCACACAAACGCCCTCTTTTGTTTCTGCAAGACCTGCAAGGTTTGGTGAAAGCTCAACAAAAGCACCATAATTTTCAACGCTGCGAACAATTCCGGACACGGTTTCTCCGGCACAAAACTTTTCGGCATTTTCCTCCCATGTTCCGAGAAGCTCTTTATGACTCAAGCTGATTCTGCCGTTTTCAATTGATTTTATTACAGCCTTAATATCCATCCCAACAGTAAACCGCTCACGGGGATGCTCAATTCTTGAAACCGAAATTGTATCAATCGGCATCAATGCAATAATTCCGCAGCCGATGTCGGCAAATGCGCCGAAACTTTCAAGATGAGTTATACGGGCAGGCACAATATCTCCGCAGCGCAAGCCTGAAATATACGCGTCAAGGCACTTGCGTTGAGCCTTTTCCCTTGAAAGCATAACAACAGGTTCTCCGTTCGGGGCTTCGGTTATGTCGGTAACCACAAAACAAATGGGACGGTTTACTCTTGAAATTACGGCAATGTCACGAACCGAGCCGTCTTTTATTCCGATTACCCCCTCTTCCCTCGGAATTATGCCCTTGATGCCCCCAAGGTCAACAATAAGATTGTGACTGCTGTCACAAACAATTGCCTTTGCCTCAAGTATTTTTTCACTGTTTTTTGCCTCTTCAAGCAATTTCAGAGAATGAATTATATTTATGTTTTCCTGTTCGGATATAAGTTTTCCTTCGGGTAAATATTCTGACATTTTAAAGCCTCCGTTATATTTAGGTTTACAAAAAATCATATGAAGTTTTTTTGCATCTTATTACACGGATAAAATTTTTCACCTGAGAATTTTATTTGCATTTGCAACGCTTTCCTTCATAAAATGCGGTAAACTTGCATTTTTATTTCATTTATGGTATAATGGGCGCGAAAAGTGTGATGAAATCTAAGCTTTTGTTGAGTGCTTTTATATCCCCTCAAATTTTGCTCCGCAAAATTTTCTATGGGTAATTTTACCGTAATTCAAATTGTGACTGCGGTAAAACAATGTGTGTTTTAGATCCAGATTAGAAGAGCCGAGGTTATGTATCATAGCTGTATGGCTTGACAGGAAGGAAACAAACCTATGAATACTTACAGTCTTAAAAAAATATGTGCCGTATCGGTTGCGTCAATTATGTGTGCTTCTGCGTTGGCATTTTCGGGTTGCGGTGATAAACAGATTGAAAACTCACAGACACCCGATGAAACGGTTCCCACAACTACTGCGGCTGTCAGCACTGCCGATGAGCCTACCGCACAGAATTATCTTGAAAGCATCGGCATAGATACCGCTACTCTCGGCATCAACCCGAACATTATTCACGATTCAAACCCTGTAGGCTTCCAACTTGATATGCCGAACAACGGCGATACAATCGCAGTTGTTCACACCTCATACGGTGACATTACAATGCGGCTTTTTCCCGAGCAGGCTCCAAAAACTGTTACTAATTTTGTAAATCTTGCAAAGGCAGGAAAGTACAATAATTCACTTTTCAGCAAGGTAACAAAGGACTTTATGATTAACGGCGGTTACTGCGGCACAAGCTCATACGGCGATGTTTTTGAAGATGAATTTTGCGACAGGCTTTTCAATATCAGAGGTGCGGTTGCAATGTCAAACACAGGTGCTGATAAAAATGAAAGTACTTTCTTTATCAATCAAAAAACTGCGGAAGCTTATAAAAATGAAGGTGTTTGGAAAAAACTTACAAGTCAGTGGGACACAATTAAAACTCAGCTTGCAAACTACAAAGATTCAAACCTGCTCAGTGCATTTATTGAGAAAAACAGTACAAAATGCTATGACACAGACAGCGTTCCCGACAGCGTAAAGAAATTGTACGAAGAAAACGGTGGTAACCCTTATCTTGACGGTGCATACAATGCCGTTGACAGAGGATACACAGTTTTCGCACAGGTAATTGACGGAATGGATGTTGTTGACAAAATTGCGTCTGCAAAAGTTGACAAGGACGGTATTCCTGTTAAAAACATTGTTATAAAAAGCGTTAAGATTACACAGTACAAGGAGAAATCGACTACTCAGGCAGCTTCAACATCTGCCGAGGGCGTTACGCAGCCGACTACAGTCGGATAAGGAGAAATTATGGAGAAAATGCCTGTTGTAGCGATTATGTACGACTTTGACCGTACCCTTTGCACAAAGGATATGCAGGATTACAGCTTTATCCCCCGTCTTAATATGACCGAGGATGAGTTCTGGAGGTTTTCAAACGAACTCGGTCAAAACGAGCATATGGACTCAATTCTTGCGTATATGTATGCCATGGTGAGAATGTCCCGAGAAAAGAATATTCCGCTTCTGCGAAATGACCTTGTTGAAATGGGTGCGAATGTTGAATTTTTTGAGGGCGTAAAGGATTGGTTCAAGAGGATTTCCGACTTCGGCAAAAATCTTGGAATGCAGGTTGAACATTATGTTATTTCATCCGGTATGAAAGAAATTATTGAGGGAACGGAAATCAGCAAAAACTTCAAAAGTATTTTTGCGTGTGAGTTTCTTTACGATGAGAGCGGCAACGCCGTGTGGCCTAAAACAGATGTAAATTACACCAATAAAACGCAGTTTGTTTACAGAATAAACAAGGGTGTTCTTGATGTTGCGAATGATATCGACCTCAACCGTTCAATGCCTGAGGACAGCAAACGGGTTCCATTCTGCAATATGATTTACATAGGCGACGGTCTTTCGGATGTTCCGTGTATGAAAATGATGAAGGCCTATGGCGGATATTCAATTGCAGTTTATCAGAAAAAAGACAGCAAGGTTGAAGATTTGCTGATGAAAGACAGGGTTGATTTTATCTATCCTGCCGACTACTCGGAAAACACAGGTCTTGACCTCACCGTTAAAAATATCATCAGAAAAATGGCTGTCTGCGGTCTTTTGTACGATGAAAACCATGAGCAGAAAAAAGAAATTCTCGGAAGATAATTTCGATTGAATAAAAAATGTCAAGTATCAAAACGATGCTTGACATTTTTCTTTATTTGGTTTAATATAATCGTAGAAGAGAGATACCTGCGATAAGCGGATTCTCACTCTTTATGGTTAGGAAACAACCGCCGGAGCTTCGAAATTCGGGCGGTTATTTTCTTTTTTATTTAAATGTACATATATGTACGAAGAAACAAAATTACTTTTTGTTGCCAAATATTTGGTAATAAAGGAAATGTCAGGTACCCGAAAGGTACTTGACATTTTTCTTTATTTGGTTTAATATAATTATAGAAAAGGAGATACCTGCGATAAGCGGGTTCTCCACTGTATTGGTTAGAAGCTAACCGCCGTTGGGAGAATTTTGGGCGGTTAGTTTCTTTTTTATTTAAGTGTACATATTGCTATGTACTAAAAAGAAGTCATTTTTTGTTACCGAAAACTTGGTAACAAAGAGCGATAACGCTGACGATTAAAGTGCCGAGTAAACATACATCGGAAATTGTCATGGTTATCACCTCCTCTTGTGAGGAGAAACCGCCTACCGTTTAATGTAGGTATCACGGTTTTATTCTAACAGTTTAATTCTTATTTGTCAATTTAATTTTCAGACGGCAGTTCTTTACGGACTGCCGTTTTTTTGCATATATTCTGCATAACCTAAAAACATATCTTCACATCTGAAGTTGGTCTGTATTTTACGAAAAAGACTTGCAATAAAAAAGCAAATCAAATATAATTTAAGTAGAGAGCGTTGTTCAGGCTCAATTATTGTATAAAAAATATAACAACAAGTTTTAACACAAAGGGACAAATAATGAATAAATTTCAACTTATAACCAATGAGGTAAAAAAGGTAATAAACGGTAAAGACAGGGCGGTTGTCACCACTCTGCTTGCGTTGCTCACAGGAGGTAACATTCTTATTGAGGATATTCCGGGTGTGGGAAAAACAACAATGGCGGTTGCGTTTTCAAAGGCGCTCGGTCTTGAATACGGCAGAGTACAGTTCACTCCCGACACCTTGCCGTCAGATATCACGGGCTTTGCAGTCTATAACAAGGATACAGGAAAATTCACTTTCAACAAAGGCGCTGTATTCTGTAATCTTTTTCTTGCAGACGAGTTAAACAGAACTTCAAGCAGAACACAGGCGGCTTTGCTTGAAGCAATGGAAGAACGGCAGGTAACGGTTGAGGGCAGCACTTTTAAGCTTGAAAAGCCTTTTTCTGTTATTGCAACACAAAACCCGACAGGAGCGTCGGGAACACAGCTTTTGCCTGATTCACAGATTGACCGATTCACGGTAAGGCTTTCAATGGGATATCCCGACAGCAACGCCGAATGTAAAATGCTGCTTAACAGAAGCGGTAAAAATCCCCTTAACTCAGTAAACTGCATTGTGTCCAAGAATGAATTTCTTGAAATGCAGTCGGAGGTTCAGAATGTTTTTGTCAGCGACGATATGGCAGGATATATTGTGTCACTCATTTCGGCAACAAGAAAGCATCCGCTGATTTCGAGAGGTGCAAGCCCCAGAGCAACTCTGTCGCTCAGCGATATGGCAAAGGCTGTTGCATTTGCCGAGGGCAGAGATTACATTGTGCCGAGAGATGTTCAAAATATTTTTGTCTGCACCGTAAATCACAGGATAATTCTAAATGCAAAAGCCTCTGCATCAAAAAAGAACGGCGAAGAAATTCTGCACGAAATTCTCAGAAAAACTCCAAAGCCGAGGACTTGAAAATGATAAGGAACATAATAATTTATCTTTGTCTGCTGACGGGAACATTTTTGTTCAGCATTTTTTATTATGCTTGGTTTTCGTGGTTTTTGTTCCTGACGGTTGTTTCAATTCCGATAATCTCGCTTTTGCTGAGTCTGCCTTTTATGATACGGAGTGCTTGTTCGGGCATTGAAATTTTTGCAAAAAACAATGTTTATGTGAAAGACGATTTTTACATTGCAATATCAGGCAAGAAGAAGAAACCGCTCTTCTGCCCTATGCTCACGCTGAACATAAAATCCACCAACCTTACAACTAATCTTTGTAAGAACATAAAAATCAGATTTTCGGGTACATTTACAAAGCCGTTAATCAGACAATGCAGAAGTCTTACACAGCATTGCGGACAGCTTGACATTGTATGCAAAAACGGTAAAATTTACGATATGCTCGGTATATTTTTTCTTCCGATTAGAATAAAAAAGCACAGCTTTGTTCGTGTTCTTCCAAAGTCGCAAAAGCCGGAAATCATCCCCGACAGCAGTAATTTCACGGTTACGGGGTACAAGCCTAAGCCTGTCGGCAACAGCGAAATTTATGAGCTTCGTGAATACCGTCACGGTGACAGTCTGCGCAATGTTCATTGGAAGCTTTCGTCAAAAAGTGACGATTTGATTGTGAAAGAACCGAATGTTCCGATAATCAAGAACTGTCTTATAATGCCTTTTTTCGGAGATAATGCAGACGAAAATGATGTTGTTTTTGCAAAGCTGATGTATGTCTGCCGATATATGATTAAGAGCATAGGCATTTGCTTTGCCTGCGACAGGAACGGCAATCCTTTTGAAATAAGATGCGAAAGCGATATATTAAACTATTTTTCCGCACTCTATCTAAACACGGAAAGCAACTTTGTTGCCGACACAAATGATTTTCAGCATTATAGTATATTTGCCGATCGTGAGGAGGTTGACTTGTTGTGAAAAACAAAACAAGCTTTACGATTGACATTCTTCTCTGCGTAACATTGATTTCAAGCCTGTTTTACTGTCTTGTCACCTCTTTTGATATAAAAACAGAATGGTACATCATAGTAATTCCTACGGCAATTTTCTGCACAATTTACGGATTGCTTGCCTCCCTTGTCAAAAAGTCGGGTGTACTGTTTATCAGCGTAGCAATCACTATGATTGTTTTTGTATTTACTCTGCTGTTTTCACTTGAAAGCATACTTGAACAATTGAGTTATGTTATTACTCAGGTTTTAAAACCGCTTTCGCAGTATCTTCCCGTACAGAACAAAATTATTTTGGGAGATACCCTCGGTACAAGCGCAACAGGACTTTTTGTGTTTATTTCGGCAATACTAAGTGCTGTTTTTACAATCAGCCTGATACGATACAAGCGCATTTTGATTCCGTCATTGCTGTCAATGGTACTGCTCGTCCCCTGCTTCATTCTTGTAAACACTCTGCCGTCACTTGTTTGTCTTTTTATTGCAATTGCAAGTCTTATTGCCTTGTACATTTCAAAGAACACACGCAAATTCAGACCGTCACAGGGCGGTGTGATTGCGGCAATTTCATTCGGAACAATGCTTGTTGTGATAACAATTTTGCTTGCGTTCAATCCGATTGAAAAATATGAGCGATTTGACTGGCAGGAAAACCTTTTGCAGAGCATTGAAAACAGCTTTAATATTGATGACGGACGAAAAACTTCCACAGAAAAAAAACTTAATGAAATCAAAGGTTCACTTGAAGAAAAAGAAAATCTCAACGATATTTCTCCGCTGACGCAGACGCATACACCTGTTATGACGGTAACTTCGGCAGTCGGCGGTAATATTTATCTCAAAGGCGCAGCATATGCCGACTACAGGGACAATATATGGAGTATCATTTCCGACAATGATGCCGCAAGATATCCGCAGGATTTCGTACCGTTTACGGCAACAATCGGAAACAACGCTTTAACCGATACAAGAGTTCATATGCTGAATGAAAGTAAGATTGCCTATGTTCCCTACTTTTTGGAAAGTCTACCCGACAATCTCAATTCGGTTGCCGATGTGTGCGTAAAAAACGGTACTGATAAAAACGAATTTAATTATTCGCACTATCCGTTTTATGCCGAAAACACATACAGATACAATAATTCAGCCGAAGCGGAAGATTACAAAGCATTTGTGTATGACACCTATCTTGAAATTCCGAGAAAAACACAAATTGAATTGCGTAGAATTGCAGACCAAGAGGGCTTTCTCGACTCGGAGCTTACCGTTTCCGAAAAGATTGAAATGGTAAAAAATTATATTTCAAGCAGTAAACCCTATTCACTCAAAACTCCGAAAATGCCTTCGGGCAAAGATTTTGCAACTTGGTTTCTCAACGAGAGCGACACGGGATATTGCGTTCATTTTGCCACGGCAGGCACGCTTATGCTGAGGGCACTCGGAATCCCTGCAAGATATGTTACAGGCTACTATGCAACCGCATACGCAAATCAAACCGTTACCGTAACAACCGACAACGCTCACGCATGGGTTGAGTATTACAGCGATACGGCGGGTTGGATTCCGCTTGAATGTACACCGTCATCGTTTCAGCCGGCAAGGTATGTCGGCTCTCAAAGAGCAAACGGTGGCAGTACTGACACAACTCAGCCAACAACCGTTGAACCGACAACAGCACCGACTGCTCCGACAAACGGCAAGGTTTCTCACAGCACAAAACCGAAAAATGACATTAAATCTTCATTTGAATTTAACGGATTTACTATCGCTATGATGTCATTGGGAATTGTTGCCCTTGCTTTAATCGCAATTTTCTCAAGAAGAATTATCATTATCAAAAAGAGAAAACAAAGATTTGAAACAGGAAGAAACAATAAACGGGCAATCTGCATTTATAAAGAACTTAAAAATCTCACGAAAATTTCGCATCTTCTGATTACAGATGAAGTGAAATCCGTGTACGAAAAGGCGAGATTCAGCAATCACACGATAAGCGATGATGAACTGAAAATTATTGAAAACGCTTACTATAATTCCATTGAAGAAATTTACAATAATCTCCCTCGCATCAAAAAGCCGTATTACAAGTTCATAAAAGCGATAAAATAAGAAATGCTCCCGTACAATGCGGGAGCGTTTTTACACAACAAAAGGCTCTTGAAACAACTCAAGAGCCTTAGATTTTGCTTTATACTATTTAAAAAGATTCTTTTTGTCATAATAATCTTTATCGACAAACTCGTCCTTTTCGTCAAGATTATATTCACTGCTCTTGAAAAGTCCCGAGCCAAAACGATAATCGTGATTTGCCATTCTGCGAATTCCGTAAGCAAGAATTGCAACACACACCAAAATCCAGAAAACTAACCAAAACATAAACAACACCTCTCAAAAGCAATACAATGTTAATCTTTTTGTTTAGCTGATTATATCATTGCAATATTATATTGTCAATATATTTTTATTAATATTCATTAATAAATGTAAGAACTTTTCTTACTGTTTCAACACTCAATTTATCAGTGTTGCCGTATTTGAGAAAAGAATTGACATTACCTGCATTAAGGTTCAATTCTTTATAAATGCGGTAGTTTGTAATACACTTTTGCTGTTTAACTTCACAGATTTTTTTATACATCAAATTTTTGATTTTTGTTTCATTATTGTGTTTGTTTAATCTGTAAAGGTAGTTATCATAGATTGTTTTGTACTCGCTTAATTCTTTTTCGGAAACATATTTTCCAACATTATTGTCCGTAATTCCCGAAAGTTTTTCGCAACCATCATTAAGATAGTCGTACTTTTTAAGAAGTTTATTCTTTAAATTTTTATCGGTAAACATCATAAGATAAAGACATAAAGCATCTTTAAGGCGAAAATTATTTTCGGCAAGTTTTGAAAACGAGTACAACGATGTTCCGCCCACTCCCGACAATTCCTGTAGTTGTGAAAGAAGATATCCTTTAAATGTCAACGCTCTCATTTAAACCTCTCCAATAAATCAGATAATAAATAATAGTATTATTCTATTAGTAATATTTTTATTTGTCAACAAAAAATTGTAATTTACCGACATAATTTTGCAAGTTAGGGTTCGGTACTGTTAATTTTCTTTTTGATATGGTAAAATGGTTGATGAACGGAGGGAATGCGATGTTTAATGTTACAATCCGTCAGGTTGGGATTGAGGAACGGGAAGAAATTATTATTTGCTGTCATGAAATCAGCGACGAGGTTATGTCGCTTGCAAACAGCATTAAGGGGCAGAAAAGTTTTCTTCTTGCATCAAAAGACGGCGAGATGTTCAAGCTTGACACGAAGGAAATTTTCTACATAGAATCGGTTGACAACAAAACCTTTATATACTGCAAAAACAATGTTTATGAAACCAAACAAAAGCTGTATGAGCTTGAGGAAATTTTAAAAGGGACAAAATTTTTCAGATGTTCAAAGTCAATGATACTGAATATCGGTAAAATCCGTTCCGTGTCACCGTCTGTCAACAGCCGTTTTGAGGCAAAGCTTGCGAACGGTGAAACGGCAATTATTTCAAGGCAGTATGTGCCGACCTTGAAGAAAAAGCTTGGAATGTGAGGTATTGTTATGAATGATTCTTTAAAAGAAATTATAAAAGAAGTCATAAAGGACTTTTTCATAATCACGGTTGCAATGCTTTTTGTTGTAAGCCTTGCAAATTCAATTGCGTTAATCGAATACTATCCCCCCTATTTTCCGTGGGTTGTAATGGGAACAGGTGCGGTAACTTCAATTCCGACTCTGCTTTTTTACTTTAAAGAAGAACCCACCAAACTGCAGGCACGCATACGAATTGTCATTCATTTCTGCCTTATTCAGGCAATTGTTATGACCGAGGGATTTTTACTTGGTTGGTACAAGAATTTTCCTATGGCGCTTTTGGTTTTTGCAATGGTTACCGTCGTGTATCTGCTGACATTTCTTTTCAGCTACATTACACGGACAAGCACGGCAAAGTCAATTAATGAATCGCTCAAAAAATTTAACGCAGACGAGGATTATCAGGACGAATAACTGCATTTTGACATACAAAATTGCAACTTACTCCCCTCTTTTTGCAACACAGCTAAAATTGCTTTTCTTTTGAATTGCAAGGTGCTACTATGTTGACAGAAGGAGGGGATTTTTAATGAGTAACATAATCGAAGTTAAAAATCTTGTAAAGAATTATAAAGATGTTCACGCAGTAAATGATATATCATTCACGGTTGAAGAAGGTTCGTTTTTCGCATTTCTCGGAATTAACGGTGCAGGCAAATCAACCACAATCAACATTCTTTGTACGGTGCTTGAAAAAACATCGGGCAATGTTAAAATCGGCGGATATGACCTTGACAAAGAAAAGAACAAAATCAAGGAGCTTATCGGAATTGTTTTTCAGGGTTCTGTACTTGACAAACAGCTTACCGTTAAAGAAAATCTTGAATCGAGAGCGTCATATTACGGACTCAACAAAAAAGAAATCGCCAAAAGAATTGAAAGCCTTACACAAACCTTTGACCTGTCGGAAATTCTCAAAAGAAAATACGGCACATTGAGCGGCGGTCAGCGCAGACGGGTTGACATTGCAAGGGCTCTTATTAACCGACCGAAGCTCCTGTTCCTTGACGAACCAACAACGGGACTTGATCCGAAAACAAGGCTGCAGGTGTGGGAAATCATCCACAATCTTCGCAAAGAAACAGGACTTACGGTATTCCTCACAACCCACTATATGGAAGAAACTGTTGACTGCGACAATGTGGTGATTATTGATTCGGGCAAAATTGTTGCCAACGATTCTCCGCATAATCTCAAAAAAGATTATTCGTCAAACAGCCTTGTTTGGTACACGGAAGAAAATTCTGAAAACGATAATCTTCTCAAGGCCGATAATCTTGAATTTGAAAGAGTCGGAGATGCGTATAAAATCAAAATCAAAAACAGCAGACAGGCTCTTGAAATCACAAACAAACATACTGAAATTGTCGATTTTGAGATTATCAAAGGCAATATGGACGATGTGTTTCTGACTGTAACGGGTAAAAGGCTGGGTGACTGATATGAAATTTCAAAGAACACTTTGCTCATACAAGGGTATGACAAAACGAAATATAAAGGTATATTTAAAGGACAAAACCGCAATTATCTTCTCAATGATGACGCAGATTATCATACTCGGATTGTATCTTTTATTTCTCAAACAGAATTATGTAGATTCAATGACTTCAATGCTTGACGGCTTCAACATCAAAACAGAGGACAATTTGATTAACGCACTTGTAAATTCATGGCTTGTATCGGGCGTTATCGGAACATCTGTTGTTACGGTTGCAATGAACTCGCTTTCGGTAATGATTTCCGACAAGCAGAACAAGATTGACTACGACTACAACGCTTCTTCCGTAAAGGGCAGTACGGTTGTTCTCTCCTACTTTTCGGGTGCGGTTGTAAACACAATTGTAATCAGCGCAATTTTGCTGACGGCAGGCATCGCATTTTCGTGCATATCGGGTTCAAGCTTTCCCGAATTTACAGAGCTTTTAAAATTATACGGACTTGTGATTTTAGGCTCTGTTTCGGCTGTACTTATTCTTATGTTTGTTGCGTCATTCTTCAAAAAGAATTCAACCTATGCCGCATTCAACACACTTATTTCGGTTGCAATCGGTTTTGTAATCGGCGCATACATTCCCGTCAGCCAGTTTTCTGACGGAGTTCAGACATTTGTAAATCTTATCCCCGGCTCACACATTGCGGCTATGATAAGAAATGTGCTTGTCAGTCCGTGCATTAACGATATTTCGACCTCACTCGCAGGAGCAGACCACGGAATGTTTGCCACAGAGGCAGAAAAAGCGTTTGCAACCAACCTCAACCTTTTCGGAAACGAAGTGGATTTCACATTTATGATGATGTACTCAATCGGTGCAATCTTAATTTTCCTTGTCCTCAACCTTATATCATACAAATTCAGTTCAAAACGCAAAGACTGATTTATGGCAGATAAAAAGCCGACACTCCGAAAAGTGTCGGCTTTTTTATATATAGTTACTTCCAAACTTCTTCTGCAATTTCTTTTACAAGAGCAAGCTTTGCCCACTGCTCTTCCTCGGTAAGCTTATTACCGATTTCGCATGATGCAAAACCGCACTGCGGACTGAGATACAATCTGTCAAGCGGAATATACTTTGCCGCCTCATGAATACGATTGATTACAGTCTGCTTATCCTCAAGAACAGGTGACTTTGTTGTGATAAGACCGAGAACAACCTTTTTGTCACCGCTCACATATTTTAACGGTTCAAAACCGCCTGAACGCTCATCGTCAAACTCAAGATAATAAGCGTTGACATTTTCTTCACCGAAAAGTTTCTCTGCAACAGGATCATATGCACCGCTGCTGAAGTATGCAGAATGATAGTTACCTCTGCAAACATGAGTATTGATTACGAGGTCATCGGGCTTACCCTCAATTGCAAGGTTGTTTACCTTGAGAAGTTTCTCACTGATACTCTTTAAATCTGCATCCTCGCCATAGCGGATTACGCTACCCTCCGCAACAAGAACGCCCCATGTGCAGTCGTCAAACTGAATATTTCTGCAACCTGCATCGTAAAGATCTTTGATTACCTTTTTGTATCCGTTTGCAATATCGTTGATAAGTTCTTCATCTGTCGAATAGAACTTCCTTGTCGTTTCAATATTTGCAGGAATGATGAACTGCTGGAAAAACTGTGCAGGAGCAGGAATTGTCTGCTTTGCTACTGTGTTTTCATCCTCAAGAGCCTTTACAAATTTGTAATGTTCAACAAACGGATGACTGTCAACCGAGATTTTGCCGGAAAGCCATGTATCGTCAATCAAAGCCTGTTCGCCGTGGAATGCAACACCGTTTTCGGTTTTTTTGTGTTCAACTCCGTTAAATCCCCACATGAAGTCAAGATGCCATGTTGCTCTGCGGAATTCACCGTCGGTAATCGCTTTTATACCGGCTTTTTTCTGTTTTGCAACAAGGTCAAGAATAGCCTTGTCCTCAACTGCGGTAAGCTCTTCTTTTGTGATTTTACCGTTTTCAAAATCAAGTCTTGCTTTTTTAAGATAATCGGGTCTTAAAAAGCTGCCTACTGTTTCAAATCTAAATGGTGTGTGCTGTTTACTCATCTTAAATACCTCCGTGGAAATTTGATGAGTTAATTATAATATGAATTCACAGACTTGTAAAATACTTGTTATCAGCCGTTTGCTATTAGTTTTTCTTATATCAAATATGTTTCTTTAAAGCCTCAATATATGCCTCGGCAAGGTTACTGTGTAAAATCTTTTTATTTTCGATATAACCGATTTTCATATTGCCCTCTTCATCAAGGGGGATTGCGGTTATATTATCACCGTTAAGCTCATTGTCGATTACACCGCTGCAAACTGTGTAGCCGTTGAGTCCGATTAAAAGGTTGAACAGGGTTGCTCTGTCTGTCACTCTGATATTTTTTGTACGCCCGACCGTGCTGAAAATTTCTTCCGAATAATAGAAAGAATTATGCTCCCCCTGTTCAAACGAGAGATACGGATAATCGGCAAGCTCCTCCATTGTAACGGATTTTTTGTCTGCAAGCGGATGGTCGGTTGATACAAACACATGAGGCTTTGCCGTAAAAAGCTCGGTGAATGTCAGCGACTTTGATTTTATAATTTTCATCAGAGCATCTTTGTTAAAGCTGTTGAGATAAAGAATTCCGATTTCGCTTTTCATCTTTGCAACATCGTCAATAATTTCGTAGGTTTCGGTTTCACGAAGTGAAAAATCGTACTCCTCGCCTGCAAACCGTCGGATAAGATCAACAAATGCATTGACTGCAAACGAGTAGTGCTGGGTTGAAACGCAGAACTGTTGCTTTATCTTTGTTCCCGACTTATACACTCCCTCAAGCAGGCTTGCCTGTTCAAGAACCTGTCGTGCATAACCGAGAAATCTTTCACCCTCGTTTGAAGTTACAACGCCCTTGTTTGTGCGTGTAAAAATCTTTATGCCCATTTCCGTTTCCAACTCACGGATTGATGTTGTAAGTCCCGGTTGGGAAATAAAAAGTTCTTTTGACGCTTCACTCATTGAGCCTGTGCGGGCAACGGTGACAACATATTTCAACTGTTGCAAAGTCAACCTTGTTCAATCCTTTCAAAAACAAATTCCCTCATTCAACATAAAAAACACGGTTTTCTCTTCTCGGTGAAGTTTTGGGATATTCACCATTCACATAACCGATAACGCAGTGACCTATACCCTCATAGTCACCCTCAATGCCAAGTGATTTGAGAATTTCTTTGCCCTCTTTGCTTTCAAATTCTTCCTTTGCACGGTGAATCCAACAACTTCCGAGTCCCTCATCATGGGCGGCAAGCATAAGATTTTCCATTACAAGAGTACCGTCATACAGATATGTAGGAGCAGCTTTATCGGCAAGCACAATCAGAACAACGGGAGCGTTATAGAACGGATCAACATCTTTTCCCATAATTTCGGCATTCATTCTTGAAAGCCTGTCACGCATTTCTTTGTTTGTAACGGCAACGATAATAACCGGCTGTCTGTTCATTCCCGACGGTGCATACAGACCTGCGGAAATGATTTCGTCAATAACTTCCTTTGACGGCATTTCAGACTTAAAGCTGCGGACGCTTCTTCTTGATTTCAGTTTTTCGATAAATTCACTCATTATGTAAACCTCTCAGTCCTCATAAAATTTTGCAAAATCTTCAACGGATTTTCTCTTTGGTCTTACGATTTCGGAATCAGTGTAACCAACTGCGATAACGCTGACAACAGCCTCTGTTTCGGGAATGTCAAATTCTTCTCTGAGCTTTTCGCCGTCACGGATACCCATAACAAGGGTTGAAATGCCGAGTTCGGTTGCCTTTAGCAAAAGTGCCATATTGTTAAGGCCGAGATCGTAATATCCCCAGCCGTTGCCGATTTCAGTCACGGCAGTACCGTCTTTGTCAAAACCCGAACGGTTGAGAACAACGGTTGTCACGATATATGCAGACGCATTTTCTGAATTTTTTCTGTTAAATTCGGGGAGTGCCTCTCTTACGGCATTCTTACTTTTCTCGCCTGTTGCAACATAAAAGCGCGGCGTCTGAGAGTTTTTCCACGAAGGAGCAAGATTTGCCGCTGAAAGCATTTCATCAAGCAGGCTTTTTTCAACCTTTTTATCTATATAATGTCTTGTGCTTTTTCTGTTATTTAAAGCTTCGGATAATTCCATAATCAAACCTCCAACATTTTTATACCTATATTGTACCAACGGAGTGGGAATTATTCAAGAGTTAAATCAGAATATAGAACAAAATCGGTATCGTAAAAACTGCCGTAAGCTGTGACACAAGCGCCATGCTTGCACCGTCATCGGGACTTTTTCCGTAGGCTGACGGAATGATTACCGTGTTAAGTCCAAGCGGCATTGCATTTGCGCAAAGCGTTGCAACAACTGCCTCCTGCGGTGCGTTAAAAAGCTTTAACACAAGCACCGAAACCGTTGGCAGAAACACAAGGCGGATTCCTGCAACAACATAGGTCTGCCATTTGCCGAAAAGATTTGCAAGACTGTAGCCGCCTATTACAAAACCTGTCAGAATCATTGCAATGGGCGACATACAGGCGGCGGTTGAATTGATTATTGTTGTAACAAGTCTGAATTTTGGAATCGGCAATAAACCGAGAATTGCTCCGATAAAAATTGAAACAAAAATCGGATTGACAAAATTTTTCATTGAAAATTTGCCGTGTCCGTTCGGCACGAGCCACGCAATTCCTATTGAATAAGTAAACAAATTGAGCGGTAAAGTAAACATAAGATAGTCGAAAAGCTCCATGCTTTCTGCACCGTATATTCCCGACACCATTGCAGTTCCGACAAATCCGAAATTTGAAACGGAAATTGAATAGCGGTACACCTTTTTCAGATATTCCGTTTTGCCGAGATACCTTGAAACGGCAAATCCCGCTGCAATGCAAAACAGCAGAACTCCCGTGCTGTAAGCAATGAACACCCATTTTTCGCTTATGTTTTTTACCGTACAATTGGTGCGGAAGGTGTTGATTACAACGGCAGGCATAAGAATTCTGTTCTCAAGCTTTGAAAAAATTTCGGCTGAATTTTCCGGCAAAAATCCGCCCTGTCGGATTATAAAACCGATAAATATAAACGAAAACAAAACCGCAATTTGAAAAATCACCGATGAAAAAATCCCCACAAATCCGCCCCCCTTTTAAAGCCAAAACACCCCCAGTCCGAGCGGCTGAGGGTGTAAGCTTCAAATCAAATTACTTGCAGCTGCACTTTGCTTCAAAGCTCTGGCAGTCCGTACACTGACAAACAGTCGGATTTGCCTCATGAGTGCCGACCTTGATTGCTTCAAGCGAACAGTAGTCCTTTGTGCTGTTGTGATGCTTACAGTTTGTTACCGAGCACATAATGCTCTGATTACAATATGCATTGTTTTCCATAGTATTCATTCTCCTCATTCATTTTTGCGGATTAGCCGCTTTTTATATTGTTTCTGCATTTTGCGGATTTATACCGCACACTTTGAAACATCTGCAATAAAATGTACTGAGGTGAATTACATGAATGTTGTATCGGCTGTTTTTCTTGTTGTTTTTGCCGTAATCGGAATTTGTGCATTTGTCCGTGAATTTACAATTTTTCTCTTTCGCAGCAGAAAAAATAATACCGTTATGTTTGTTGCTCCCATCAGCGGAAAATGTGAAAATGCCGAATATATTTTGCGAAGTGCTGCCGCAAGGGTAAAATGGATAAGCAGAGGAAGAAACGACTGTGTAATTTGCCTTGACTGCGGTATGGACGGTGAAACAAAAAGGATTTGCCAAAAAATATGCAGTGACTACGGCTTTGCAAAGCTTTTGACAAAACAGGAATTTTTTGAAATGATAAAGTGAAAATTCAAACGAAATTCAAACAAAAAAGCTGCCGCGGAAAACTCTGTGGCAGCTTTGATTTGTTATAATATTTCAGAAATATTTCAGAAAAATTTCGTTGTCTGCAGGCTCTCCTCGGTAATTTCAGCGGGCTTACAGTCGCCGTTATAATTTTCAAAAAGTTCAACGGTGGTTTTGCATAAATTTGCACTGCATCTTAGTTAGGTTTTAAAACATCCGAGTCATCTCTCACCCATTTTATCCATTTTACAAGGTAAAAAACAAATCTAAATAAATATGCACCAAGCAACAAACTGCTGAAAATTATATTAAATTTGTGACCATGACTTGCATACACAATACTGACAGATTCAGGATCTATTATATACTGTACATCCAAGCACATCTCCGAAATAGCAAAATAGATATTTATAGCATACTTTGTCAGCAACAAAAGCAACTGAACAAGGTAATATCTTATCTTCTGTTTTCTGCTTACAAAATCATAACTTTCAACCGCAACACTTTTCACATGAGCATTTTTGGTAATCTGAATATCTTTCACAACTTCTTTAGCATCAAAGAAGTTGTATCTGATATAATTTCCTACAGAAAAACTTATTTTAGGGTTTGACCTTATATCAATTTCAATTTTCTTAATAAAAAAGTTTGTTTTATTATTCCAACTGAGTATATGATTTAGAATGCCTCTGTTTTTATACCCTTGAAACAATGTAGGTCTAAAACTGAATGACATTGATTTTAAAGTGCTTTCAAGATTATAATCTTTCATTTTAGTTCCGATTACAACCATTGTATGCTTACCCTGCGGCAGTTCAATATTAAAGCTCGGATTATCTTTACTAAGGCAATACGACTTATTATTTATATAAATATGTAAATACCAACGAAGATTTTCTCCGACTGTTTCTAAATTTGCCATTTGGTCATCCATAAAAATTCACCTGCGATTATAAATCAATCGTCTTCACTAATCTGATACAAAAACACAAATTCTGTCTTGTTGCCGTTTTGGTCGGTATATGACAATTCTTTGCTGAGACAATCAGGTTTATTTTCAAGCTTGTCATAGTTATCCTTCATAACCACTTCATAATTAACCTTAGCGTCAGAAAATTCGATATAATTATCAAGTTCAATCTTGCTTTGCGGATTTTTTCTGCTCTGACAGTTGAGTAATGCAGTATCTCCAAGGTCGTAGTATTTGTTATCTTCAACTGACATTCCCTCAACAACAATTGTGTCTTCATTGCTATCATCAGTATATACAAGCCAAATTGCAGATTTTTCTGTTATGTCAACCGTAGCAATTTCTTCTTTTACATCAAAGCTTGCATCTGCGTGATTATACGCTTCGAGGGGCGTATCATAATAATTTCCGTTGATAACAGTGTTTCCAATCTGCTGTGTGCCGAACGGTGCAAACAAAAACACACCAACTGCAGCAGCTGCTGTTACCGCTATTAAAATAATCTTTTTATTTTTCGGCTGCATATAAATCCACCTTTACATTTAAAATAAAAATACAAACAGACCTGACAAAAGGTATGCAATTAACGATATTCCTTCACATTTTACATATTTTGAAATTTTTTCGACTTTTTCTGTTCTTTCATCAAAGAAATCGTATTTTGACAAAAGTTTTCTGTAATCCGAAAAGGAAGTGACAAAATATGAAACTGCAATTATCAAACCGATTGCGTAGAGAATTACTACCCACAGCAAGCCCACTATATCGTAATACTTTGTGAACAGGCTGATATAAAAGAAACCTGCCTGAAAAACTAAGGCTATTTTTACATTTTTCAAAACACGGTTGCACTCGTACCCGTGATTTTTAAAGTCTTTATCAGATTGATAGTAGCTGTCGGGAATCAACTTTGTGTTCACATAAACCCTTCTGCCAAAAACTTTTGCAGTTCCCGACCAAATAACCAACAACAGCATAAGAAAGATTATAATAAAATTAAAAAAGAAAAATTTCGGCATCAACATTATCATATCGGTTTCAATAAACAAATCTGACAAATAAACGACTCCGTTTAAAACAAAAATCCATTCTGTCATTGTACTTTCATCTTTTAAAAGCGCATATGCCGTAATCGTTGTTAATGCAATCAAAAAAATCAGCAAAATCAAAAACACGACAAGGTCATATTGATTTCCTGTTTTAAAATAGTTTACAAATGAGCCGAATACCGAATTGTATATTGTGGTAAAAAACATTTTCATCTGCAAAGTACACAGGCAATAACCTATATTAACAAGCATAAGCACAATAAAAATGCTCTGCAAGGCTACGGTTATAATCCCCACTGTGTTTTTTGACTTCATTTTGTTCACTCCTACACAAAATTGTCTGCCCTTATTGTATTAAACAATTATACGGCTGTCAAGATTTTACCGTTACCGAGATCATAAAAATAATTTTAAGAATATATATTCAAAGAAATAAAATTGTGGTATAATGATGAAGAGTATATACAAGGTATGTACAGGCAACACAGGTTGTCTTTGATTAAGGAAGTGGCAAAATGAAAAAACTATTTACTATTATTGTGTGCAAGGTTCTGAAATTTGTCGGAGGATTGCTCGGCAAGGGCAGCAGTCTGCCGGGACAGATTGCGCTTAAACTCTGCCCCGATATTCTCGGACGAATTGAGCTGCCGAAATATATTGTTGCCGTAACAGGCAGTAACGGCAAGACATCTACCGTTGAGATGATTGCACATATTCTTTGTGAAAGCGGCAAAAAAGTTGCCTGGAACAAAGAGGGTTCTAACCAGATTGAGGGCGTTACAACTCTTATTCTCGGCAGCTGTACTCTTTCGGGCAAGGTTAAGTCGGACATTCTTCTTATTGAAAGTGACGAACGCTTTGCAAAATATACATTCAAATACATCACACCTACTCACTATGTTATCACAAACCTTTACCGTGACCAGCTCACACGAAACGGTCACCCCGAATGGGTTTACAATGCCGTAAAGGAGAGTATTCATCCCGAAACTCAGCTTATTCTTAATGCCGACGATCCGCTTGTTTCGTGCTTTGGCTACGGCAGGGATAATGTTGTATGGTTCGGTGCAGGCAATCTTCCGACCGATACAAAGGAGTTTGTCGGTGTTTATAATGACGGTGCATATTGCCCTCACTGCAAATCTCCTATGACATATTCAAGCTATCACTACGACCACATAGGCAACTATGAATGCCCTAACTGCGGTCTTAAAAGACAGGATACAAGCTACACAGTTACATCTGCCGATCTTGAAAAAGGTGAAATTACAATCAACAATAAGTACAAGATTGAACTTACGCTCAAATCGCTTTATAATGTTTACAATTTGCTTGCGGCATTTACCGTTGCGTCAATCACAGGTGTTGACGGCGGCACAATTGCAAAGAGCCTGAGCAATTATGTTCTTAAAAACTTCCGTGTTGTAACATTCACACTCGGAAACAGAAAGGGTACGCTTGTTACGTCAAAACATGAAAACAGCATTTCGTACAATCAGTCACTCAAGCTTGCCGCATCCGACAAGGATAAGTGCGATGTTTTAATTATTGTTGACGCAGTCAGCAGAAAGTATTTTACAAGCGATGTTTCATGGCTTTGGGACATCAACTTTGACATTCTCAAAAGTGACAATGTAAAGAACATTGTGCTTGCAGGAACATATTGCAACGACCTTGCAACAAGATTTTCTTTCTCAAAAGTTGACAGAAACAAAATCAAGGTTATCAAAGACATTGAAGAAGCCGTTGATTATCTTGACAATGACCGCAAAGAAAAGATTTATGTAATTACCTGTTTCTCGGACAAGGGTAAATTTCTTGAAAAGGTAAAGGTGGACTGATTATGAAAATTCTTCATTTGTATCACGATATAATGAACCTGTACGGAGAATATGCCAATGTTTCTGCACTTGAAAGAATGCTTGAAAAGAGCGGTGTAAAATTTACAACCGACAGGCTTACCCTGTTTGACAATGCCGACCTCGGCGATTACGATTTTATCTACATCGGTTCGGGTACAGAAAAAAATCAGAAGCTTGTTTTGCAGGATTTTAAAAAGTACAAGGATTTTCTTGTTGAATACATCAACAGCGGCAAGGTAATTCTTATGACGGGCAACTCGTTTGAAATGCTCGGAAAAACAATTACAGACTCTGACGGCAAGGTTTATGACGGACTCGGAATTTATGATTTTACAGTTACCGAGCAGAACAAACGCAGAATTACAGGCGATATTGTTTATACATCTGACATTCTCACAAAACCGATTGTCGGCTTTGTAAACAAGTGCAGTGAAATTAAAGGTATTGAAAATCATCTTTTCACTGTTAAACACGGACTCGGTGACTACGAAAATGCAAAAGCAGAGGGCTTGAAGGTCAAGAACCTTTTTGCTACTCATGTTACAGGTCCTATTATGATTAAAAATCCGCATTTTCTTGAATACATTGCTTTGCAGATTTCAAAAAATACGGATAGCTTCAAGCCGTGTACGGATTACCTTGACTACGAAAGAGCGGGCTACGAAATTACTCTCGGCGAACTCACAAAAAGATTTGAGGAGTAAGTTTTAATGAACAACGACAATCTTCTTCAGCTTGAGGGAGCAATTGAAAGCGTGGTTTTCCGAAACGATGAAAACGGCTACACGGTAATTGAGATTGCCGACGGCGACGATTATCTGACCGCTGTCGGAATTATGCCGCAGGTGTCATCGGGCGATGTTGTAAAGCTCACCGGCAAATATACAAATCATCCCAGCTACGGCAGACAGTTTGCCGTGCAGGTTTGCGAAATCAGCAGACCTACCGAGGCGGCTGACATTCTGCGTTATCTGTCATCGGGAGCAATCAAGGGAATCGGCACTCAGACCGCACAAAGGCTCGTAAAGGAATTTGGCGAGGCAACACTTGATGTGCTTGAAAATCAACCCGAAAGAGTTGCATTGCTGAAAGGAATTTCTTCGCAAAAAGCCGAGGATTTTTCAAAGCAGTTAAAGCAGAACACGGGTGTAAGAACACTCATGCTTTTTCTCGGCGAGTACGGAATTTCAAACACCGCATCGGTCAAAATTTTCAACGCTTACGGTCCGAGCTGTGTCGATTTAATCAAGAAAAATCCCTATATTCTCTGTCAGGGTGACTTTGGAGTTTCGTTTGAGAGTGCGGATTTTATTGCAAAAAAAGAAAATTTAGAACCCGATTCAAATGTCCGTTTGCGTGCGGGAATTGCGTATATTTTACATCACAACGAGCGAAACGGACACACCTGTCTGCCAAAGGAAAAGGTGCTGAAGATTTCAGCAGATTTTCTCGAAGTTGACGGCGGAAAAGTTTCGCAGTGTATGGAAGAAATGCTGTTTGACCGTTCACTTATCGAAGATGAAATTGACGGCAAAAAGTTCGTGTTTTCCCCAAATGTTCACCTGTGTGAAATGTACATAGCGTCAAGAATAAAAATGCTGCTTAAATTTCCTTCAGAGAAAATTAAAGACATTGACAAGGCAATTGAAAAGTGTGAAAAAGAGGACGGAATCGAATATGCCGATTTGCAAAAGCAGGCAATCACAATGGCACTCACCGAGGGTATGCTCGTGCTGACCGGCGGCCCCGGTACAGGAAAAACGACAACCCTCAATGCTATAATAAAGATAATGAAGGCAAAGGGCAAAACCGTTTTGCTTTCTGCCCCCACAGGAAGAGCGGCTCAGCGTATGAGCGAACTCACGGGCGATGAGGCGAAAACCCTGCACAGACTGCTTGAGGTCAGCTGGGATAAACACGACAACCCCATTTTTAACAAAAACGAACGCAATCAGCTGAAATGTGACGCGTTGATTGTTGACGAGGTTTCAATGGTTGACACATTTATTATGGAAAGCGTTATGAGAGCGCTTGCAATCGGATGCAGACTTATTCTTGTCGGCGACTCCGACCAGCTTCCCTCTGTGGGGCCGGGCAATGTACTCAGCGACCTTATCGAAAGCGGACTTATCCCCGTTGTACGGTTGAATGAAATTTTCCGTCAGGCACAGCAGAGCCTTATCGTCACAAACGCACATAAGATTGTGAACGGTGAAATGCCTGTGCTTAACTCCGCCGATAAGGATTTTTTCTTTCTTCAAAGGAATAATAAATCAGAGGTTTCAACGGTAATAACCGACCTCTGTGCCAACCGGCTGCCAAAGGCATACGGCTACTCTCCTTTCGAGAATATTCAGGTGCTTGCACCGTCCAAAAAAGGCGAACTCGGAACTGCCGAGCTTAACCACAAATTGCAGGCGGCGCTCAATCCGAAGGATGATGAAAAACCTGAAATCACAATCGGCTCAAAAACCTTTCGCACAGGCGACAAGGTTATGCAGATAAAGAACAACTACGATATTCGCTGGTTTAGAGAAAACGGCGAAACCGGCGAGGGAATTTTCAACGGCGACATAGGAATCATCACAAAAATTGACAAAAAGATAAAATCGCTTACCGTTAAATTTTTTGATAAGACTGCACGGTACACCTTTGAATCTGCAAGCGATCTCGACTTTGCCTACGCAATCACGGTGCATAAGAGTCAGGGCAACGAGTTTGAAGCAGTTATAATTCCGATGTTTTCGGGGCCGCCTCAGCTTTACTACAGGAATCTGCTCTACACCGCTGTTACAAGGGCAAAGAAAACGCTTGTGCTTGTCGGAAATCCGTCAACCGTTGAATATATGGTAAACAATAACCGCCGTACAAAACGGTACAGCGGTCTTAAAGAATTTTTGCTGAGAGATGACACACTTTATTGATAAAATTTACTGCCGAATAAAGGACTTTCTCTTTACGGTTCGTTGTCCGTACTGCGGAAAGGTTATTGAACCGAACAAAAAATGTTGCGACAAATGCAAAAAAGAATTTCCGAAATTTCCGTTTGTACGGTATGCAACGGGAGGTTACATCTGTACCTCTCCCTTTCCCTATAACGGAATTTTTCGCAGGGCAGTTCTTAACTTTAAATTTCACAACTGCGGTGCATATGCCGAATTACTTTCATACGAAATGGTTCGGGCAATAAAAGATGTTTACAGTAACAAAGAATTTGACATTGTAACCTGCGTACCGATGCACAAGGATACCCTAAAAGAGCGTGGTTTCAATCAGGCGGAGCTGCTTGCACGGGAATGTGCGGCACTTCTCGGTATGGAATACGGCAACTTGCTCGTAAAAACAAAGAAGAACAAAACTCAGCACAGCATAAAAGCGGCTGAAAGAGCAAAAAATGTTATAGGTGTCTACTCACCGATTGACAAAAATTTAATCAAGGGCAAGCGAATACTGATTATTGACGACATCATCACAACAGGCAGTACGCTTGGCGAATGTGCAAGAATACTTAACAAGTGCAAATGCGGTGAGATTTGCTGCTGTACGCTTTGCACATCATTGCTTTTATAAATTTAAACATTGCTAAACGGCATTGGAGTGATTAAAATGAATATAGCTATAGACCTCGGTTCTGACAGAACAAGAGTTTTTATTGAAAACAAAGGAATAGTGCTTGACGAAGCAAGCGTTGTTGCGTTTGATGTTGACACCTACGACATTATCGGCGTCGGCAACGAGGCTTATAAAATGATTGGCAAAACACCGGCAGGCATAAGAGCAATGCATCCGATTGACGACGGCGTTATTTCACGCTCCGAGCTTGTTGAAGATATGGTTTCAATTCTCATCAAGGAGGTTGTTCCGTCAAAGGTAACTATGCCAAAGGTTGTTGCATCAATACCGAGTGAGGTTACAGAGGTTGAAAAAAGAGCGGTTGTAAACGCAGTAAGCTCAATCGGCGTCCGCAAGGTGTATCTTATTGAAGCACCAAAGGCGGCGGCAATTGGCTGTTCACTCGACATAACAAGTCCGCACGGTGTGTTGATTGCAGATATAGGCAGCGGTACGGCTGACATTGCGGTGCTTTCACTCGGCGGAATTTCGGTTTCAAAGTGCATTAAGTCGGCAGGCTGTGCAATGGATGAAGAAATTGTTAAATACATCAGAAAAGAACATAACCTGATTATCGGTACAAATATGGCTGAGGAGTGCAAAATTTCAGTCGGCTGTGTAAAAATTCCGAAAGAACCTAAGCTTTTCAGAGTTAAAGGCAGAGATGCCGTAAGCGGTCTGCCCAGATTTATTGATGTGGGATATGCCGAAATCAAGCCGGTAATCGAGGACATTGCACTAAACATTATAAGAGCAATCAAGGATGTGCTTGAACAGACTCCGCCTGAGCTTGTCGGCGACATTTACTCCGACGGCATAATCCTTACGGGCGGTCTTGCCAAGCTGACGGGATTTGCAAGGCTTCTCAGCGAATCCACAAGGCTGAAGGTAAGAGTTCACAAAGCCGCCGCAGACTGCGTTATCAACGGTTGCGGCAAGGCAATCGAGTACATTGACCATCCCGAAAAAATTCAGCCGGGTGCAGTCAATCCGCTTATAGAGGCATTTTAAAAAAATTTTAATTTTAAACATTTTATCCGCAGATTTTACCGTCTGCGGATTTTTTGCAACATAATATTGACAAATTCTAAAATATGATTTAACAATCGTCTTTATCCCATTTTAGTGCCGAATTTTTCTTTCTTCTTTTTTACATAAAAATCTCCCCTCAGAGCATTCCTTGATAACTGTTTTTCAAGAATCTGCTTTAAGGGGATTATATCAGTAAAGCGTTGTTTTCAGCTTTTGTTTTATCGTTTATTATTCTTTCAAGGAAAATCTGTACCTTTTCTTCTGCCATTTTGCCGCTGTTTTTCAACTCATCATTGCCAAGATAAAACTTTTTTTCAGAAGATTTTTTCATTATGTTAAGAATCCTCTCCTGTTCATTAGGCTTTGAATAAAAAACAGGGACAGCGCAATCACACGCTATTGAAAACTCCGGAAGATTGTGCGATAAAAGCGCGTCGTAAAATTTTTCCTTAACAAGTTCAAACTTATTATCGGAATCAACAGGCAAAAGCCTTACAAGTATTTTCCATGTGTTCCATGCAAGATAGCTGTTCTTACTGTCAAGACCTTTTGCAATGTATTCAAAAAACGGGTACAAAAGTTTTGGATTTTCCCCGCTTATACATTCAAGAAGCTGTTCCGCCAACAAAGAATTGGCATAATCATCGTCAAGAAAAACTTCGATGAGAAGGGGAACAGTCATAACCTCTTTTTTTGCAAGTTCCATATAATATTCATTTTCTAAGGCTCGTTCAAATTCACGAAAAATTTGTTCTATCTTCATAAGCGTCAATCCAAAACTTTTTTGATTTTTCTGTGTTTTTTCGACAATATATCTCTAAAAAGTATGATACTGTATTTCCGACACTTTTTCAAGAAAAAACTGTTCTAAAATAACATTCCCCCCGACTTTTCATCGAGGGGAATGTTTCAGTTCAATAAGCTTTATCCGAACAGATTATTCTGAATAACTTACCCAGACACCGCCGGACTTTGAACCCGGATTTGCACGGAAACAGTTCTTACCGTCAGCAACTGTCAAGTCGTTTGTCTGTGTTTCCCAGGTTGATTCTGTGTCCTTAAAGAGGAAACAGTTTGCACCGGGGCTGAGCGGTGTGTCAAAATCGTAGTACCAGATATCTGTACCTGCAATCTTATTCATGTGAGCTGCTGCGTTGCCGAGTCCGCTCTCTGCCCAACCGTAGATATAAACATCAGTATAGTGTGCCTTTGAGTTATCAAAGTAAACTCTTGAAAGTGTGAATGCAGGCTTCTGCTCGGGAGCATACGGAGCTGTTGAAACAGCTTCGTCATTGCTGAGTGTGATGCAGTTGTTTGTTTTTGAAACTGTTGCATCCCAGCAATTGTAAACATTACCGTCGTCGCCGCCTACAGGCTTTTCGTCAACCTCTGAGAGATTACGATAAACACTGACATTTGTTACTGTTGCGGGAACTTCGGCTGTGTAAACATTCGGATAAGCGTCTGTATCCTGCTCAAGCTGATAGCTTACGCCTGTGTTAAGGTCATAAGCAAAGAGCGAAACACCGTCCGATGTCATCCAGCCAAGCTTAGTCTTGAAGTAAAGAGTGTATGTGTCAGCAGGCTTTGTTGTAGGTTCTGCCGTTGCAGGAGCTTCGGTCGGCTTTGCAGTTGTTGGCTCTGCGGTTGTTGGTTCAACCGTTGTATAAGCCTCACCTGTACGGCCGCTGCCTTCAGAATGCACAATATACTTCTGAATTGCAGTAGCATCAACAACCGAAACAACATTGTCGCCGTTTACATCAGCAATAATCTGCTGTTCTGTTGTGAGCGACTCATTATGAACAATAAACTTCTGTACAAGTGTAGAGTCAACTACAGAGATAATTCCGTCATTGTTTACATCACCGTAAACAGCACCGCCTGACGGCTGTGAGGGCTTTGTGTCCGGCTGTGTCGGATCGGTTGCAGGAACAGGAGCGGTTGTCTGAGCCTCTGTTGTCGGCTCTGTTGCCGTACCCTTTGTAACATCTGTAGCCTCAATCTCAACCTTTGTCGGGGTAAGTGTTGTATCCTCCCAAGTACCTGCCTTTGAAAGTGAGTATGCCTTTGAAGAACCGTTAAGGCTGATAGCAGCATCTGTTCTGCCGGGATACTGCTCGCCGCCTTTTTCGGAAATAATTACTCTTGTGTTGGCTGAAGACGAAAGGTCAAAGTTTGATGCAGCCTGATTCTGATCATCTTCATCAGCTGAAATACATGATGACTTCGGAACTTCGTAGTAATAGTAGCCTGTAGCAGGATCAAGAGTCATTGCTTCGCCCGGCCAGTTTGCATTCTTGTAAACCATACCCTTGTCTGTGTTTTCATCATAGATGTAAACCTGATAAGGAGCTGACCAGTTCTTCTTTGTAGCAGGGTTGAAGAATACATAAACGCCCGATTCCTCAGCAGTACTCTTTGTGTACTTATAAACCGTTGAAGTAGTTTTTACACCGTCGGTTGCCGTAACTGTGAGGTTGATTGTTTCACCCGGCTTGTAGTCTGAACCGATGCGGATTGATGTTGTGTCAGTAAACTTAACAGGAGTTGAATCATCAAGGCAGTATGTGCCTGATGCTGCGTTTTCAAGACCGAGTGTAAGTGTCATTGTGTCGCCCTTGAATGTACCGTTTTCAACAGAGTTTGTTACCTTTGGAGTTGTTGTACCGTTGTAAACAACAGCAACGCCTGTCTTGCCGATTGAGCCTGTGAGGACGCCGTTTACAACCTTAAACTCTGCACCTGAAACTGTATCTGTGTACTTGCCGTCTGCAAGACCTGTGCCTGAAATGCTTACGCTTGCGTTTGTGCCTTTACAATTTGAAAGAACAATACCGCTTGTGCCTCTTGCAACATAAGCAATGTCGCCTGAAGAACCGAGCTTTTCCGACTGACCTACAAAAAGGTTGTGGAACTTGTTGATTTCAGAAACAGCTGTACTCTTGTAGGTTGAATCTGTTGAAACATTGCCCATAAGAGCTGTTCCCGGACGGGCAAAGAAAAGTGCTGTTGAATCTTTTCTTGAAGCAACGATTGCCCATGCCTTTACAACATTTTCATCCGAAACACTTGAAGTATTTGAGTAGCCCCATGAACCTGAGTTGCCCTCATATGTGTCATGGCTTTCTGCCCAAATAACCGCATTTGATGCTGCCACGCCCGACTGGTATGTTGCATTTGCGGCTGAACTTGCCTTACCCTTTGCAACATTGTAAAGCACAGCATCACCTGTTCTGTTGTCGGTAACATTGATATACTTTGTGTATGAGTTGTAGCTTCTGCCTGCACCGCAGTTATTGAGGATTTCACCGTAGATATAGAGGTCGTTGCCTGTTTTCTGTGTGTAGTAAGAAGAAGCCGAGGTTGTTACATTCTTCCAGTAGTCTGACGCATATTCACCGTCATCCTCTGTTTCAATGTGTTTTGCTGCATCAAAACGGAAGCCGTCAACACCGCAGTCGATACATTCCTTGAGAAGGTTGATAATATAGTTCTGGATAACAGTATCATTTGTTACAAGGTCAGGACACCTTGAAACATGACCTTGAACAACAGCCTGAACCGAACTGTCGCTTGCATCGCCTTTGTATGAATAACGAGTAAGAGTTTTTCTTTTCTTATAGAAATCAGGCTCATACTGTTTAACCTGACTGCTGACAGCGTTTGGCTTGTCGTCATCAGCGTTTGCAACATGGTTTGAAACGATATCGCAGATGATTTTGATGCCGTACTTGTCAGCCTCATCACAAAGCGATTTAAGATCGTCCTTTGTGCCGAGCCAAGACTTCTCTGCAATGTGGAAGCTGATTGGCTGATAGAGCTTCCACCACTGACCGACTACATCACCCGAGGTTGAATAGTCCTTCGGCTGCTGAACAGGAGAGGTCTGAACTGTTGTGTATCCTGCCGCTGCAATTGCGGGAAGATTTTCCTTGATTGTATTGTAAGACCAGTTGAATGCATGAAGCATAACACCATCGCCGACCTTATCACGAAGGGTATTGTCGGCAGACGCAACCTGTGCGGAATCAATCTCGGCAGCATTTACGGAGGTAATTGCCGCAAAAGAAGATGTCAAGAGTGCAGACGCAACAACAAGACTTGCAATTTTTTTTGCTTTCTTCATTGTGAAAACATCCTTTCATAAAATTTTCATTTCAATTATAGCAAATTTGTCCAAAAAAGTACATACCCTATGTTACAAATTAAAGCAGACTTTTTTGTGCAGATTTTACTGTTGATACTGCAAAGGAACAATCGGTGACAATAAATTTGCATTAAATAACATTATATTCAATTCTCATAGCTTTGATTCTCGGTATGTTTCTCTAAAAGAATTTTATTTTTCAAAAAAATACATTTTGTTTTTACGCAATATTGATTGACATTTTTATGCATTTAGAATATAATTCAAATTGTATTGCGACTATTGCTTTTTAAGCAATAATAAGGATTTATGTGAAAGAAAGGACGGAGCAACACAGCCGTCTTATTTTTCTGCACAAAACACCGAGCATCATGGTTATGTCTTTGCAGAAACGGCAAGGCGGACTGTGTTCGCCTGCACTTTATGCAAGTTGACACATTCCGCCTTTACTTCATTTACTTACAGGCTTCTACTATATCATCGGAACAGGGGTGCATAAATGGAACAGACATCAAAGAAAACAATAGTTTCACTCAAGGATATTTTCATCAAATTTGACGGTGAGGTAATTCTTAACCACATCAACCTTGATATAAATGAAAAGGAATTTGTTACGATTCTCGGTCCGTCAGGCTGTGGCAAAACCACAACCCTGCGTATTATCGGCGGTTTTGTTGAACCCGACAGCGGCGATGTCATTTTTGACGGCAAAAGAATTAACGGAACTCCTCCGAATAAAAGAAATGTAAACACGGTGTTCCAGAAATATTCTTTGTTTCCTCACCTCAATGTTTTTGATAATGTGGCTTTCGGACTTAAGCTCAAAAAAATGCCGAAAAATGAAATAAAAAAGCGTGTAACCGATATGCTTGCAACCGTTGACCTTAAGGGCTATGAAAAGCGTTCAATTACAAAGCTTTCGGGCGGTCAGCAGCAGCGTGTCGCAATTGCAAGAGCGCTTGTGTGCGATCCCGAAATCATTCTGCTTGACGAGCCTCTCGGTGCGCTTGACCTCAAGCTTCGCAAGAGTATGCAGCTTGAGCTTAAGGAAATTCAGCAGAAAACTCAGAAAACATTTATATATGTAACTCACGATCAGGAAGAGGCTCTGACAATGAGCGACCGTGTTGTTGTTATGAACAACGGTGTTATTGAACAAATCGGCTCTCCCGAGGATATATACAACGAGCCTGTGAACGCATTTGTTGCCGACTTTATCGGTGAGGCAAATATTCTCAACGGAATTATGCTTGACGACTGCAGAATCCAGATTCTCGGTAAAGAGCTTGAATGTGTTGACAAGGGATTCGGCAAAAACACGCCTGTCGATGTTGTCATCCGTCCCGAGGATATTGAAGTTACCGCTCCCGAGGACGGTCAGCTTGTCGGAATTGTTGAGAACACAACCTTCAAGGGTGTTCACTATGAGATGAGCGTAAGATGCGGAAGGTGTGAAATTCTTATCCACTCCACCAAATCGGCTGAAATCGGAAGCAAAATCGGTATGAGGGTTATCCCGTTCAACATTCAGATTATGAACAAGCTTCTTCCGTTTTATGATAATGTTATTGAGGCAACCGTTACATACGCAAATCAGAACGACAATTCCTTTGAATTTGAGCTTGAGGGCGAAACCGTTACCGTTCCCGATAAATACTATGAAGAAGGCACAAAGCTAAAAATCACTCTGCCGCCCGACGCTCTTTCACTTGCAGGCGACGGTGTTGGCGATTTGAAGGATTTGTACATCGAATCGGTAGTTTACAAGGGTGAACAAAACGAAATCATTCTTGAATCGGATGAAAGAAAGTGGCTCATGCTCAGCGATACAGACGAGCAGGTTGCAACCTATGTTCCGCTTTCATTTGACTTTTCAAAGGCTCGGTTTGAGGTAATCTCAGAGTTTTCGGAAAAGGAGGGCTGATAAATGAAATCACGCAAGCCCTCTATTCCCTACATAATCTGGATGGTTGTTTTCACAATGATTCCGATTATTATGATCGGCTTTACCGCCTTTACCGACAAAAACGGTAATTTTTCTCTTCAGGCATTCACAAATGCGTTTTACTACACAAACATTTTTGTAAAATCACTTTGGATTGCGCTTATTTCAACGGCAATCTGTCTTGTACTTGCATATCCGCTTGCATACCTTCTCACGAGAATGAAGGAATCAACCCAGAACACGCTCATTATGCTGCTTATGATTCCTATGTGGATGAACTTTCTGCTCAGAATCTACGCATGGGTAACGCTTTTGCAGGATAACGGTCCGATTGATATGATGCTTTCGCTTTTGGGTATTCATTCAACCTACATCGGCAACACAGGTGCGGTAATTCTCGGAATGGTGTATGAATATCTTCCGTTTATGGTTCTGCCGATTTACACCGTTATGAGCAAAATCGACAACGGTCTTATTGAGGCGGCGCAGGATCTCGGTTCAAACAACTTTACCGTATTCAGAAAGGTTGTCGCACCGCTCAGCGTTCCCGGAATTATTTCGGGTGTGACAATGGTATTTGTTCCGAGTGCAAGTACCTTCCTTGTTGCACAGTACCTCGGCGGTCCGGACGACATTATGATTGGTGATGTCATTGAAAAAATATTCTGGACAGACCAAAACACGGGTTCGGCAATTTCATTGATACTAATGATTTTTATTTTCGTGTTCCTGATAATCATGAACCTGTTCGGTGATGAGGAGGCGATTGCATAATGAAAAAGAAAACAGGTATTCTTTCAAAAATTTACATTGCAATCCTGCTTATTTTCCTTTATTCGCCCATTGCCGTACTTATCTTCTATTCCTTCAACAACGGCAAAACTACCGTCTGGAAAGGATTTACATTCAAATGGTATGTACAACTTTTTCGTGACGACAATATTATGAACGCATTGTGGAACACTGTTATTATTGCCGTTCTTGCATCTGTTTTTGCAACAATCCTCGGAACTGCCGCCGCAATCGGCATCAGCAATTTCAAGGGCAAAAAAAGAATGCTTATTCAGAATGCGTCAAACATTCCGATTATCAGCCCTGACATTGTAATGGGTGTTTCGCTTATGCTTTTGTTTACGACTCTCGGGGTTATCTTTAACTTTGAAATGGGATTTTTCACCGTTTTGATTTCGCACATATGCTTTTGTGTTCCGTTTGTTGTGCTTAATGTTATGCCGAGAATCAAACGAATGGATCAGAGCATTTATGACGCCGCCCTTGACCTTGGCTGTAACCAATGGCAGGCATTTTACAAGGTAATTATTCATGAGCTTATGCCGGGCATTGTTTCGGGCCTGCTCATGAGCTTTACATATTCTCTTGACGATTTCATCATCACCTATTTCACAAGAGGCGCAAAGTTTCAAAACCTCTCAATTGAAATTTACTCGATGACTCACAGGAGAATTTCACCGAAAATCAACGCTCTTTCCGCACTGCTTTTCCTTGCTGTACTCATTGTCATGGTTGTAATCAACCTGCGTGACAGACACGAAGAAAAGATGCAGAAAAAGAGAACTTGATTTTTAAAATTTTATTTAAGGGAGATTGAGAAATGAAAAGAATCATCAGCATTGTCCTTGCATCTGCAATGACGGCAACATGTGCGGCTTGCCTTTCAGGCTGCGGCGGAGGCGCTTCGGCTGACTCAGCTGACGCAGGAGAAGTTAATGTTTACAACTGGGGCGAGTACATTTCAAACGGCGAAGATGACTCGCTCGACATTATCGAGGAGTTTGAAAAACGCACCAACATCAAGGTAAACTACACAACCTATGAAACCAACGAAGAACTTTACAATATGCTGAAAAACAGTAATGTAAGCTATGATGTTGTCATTCCGTCCGAATATATGATCAGCAGAATGATTGATGAGGATATGCTGTTGGAGCTTAACTTTGACAATATTCCTAACTACGACAATCTTATGGATCGTTTCAAAAAGCTTGCCTGCGATCCCGAAGGTAAATATACCGTATGCTACAGCTGGGGCGTAACAGGTATGGTTTATGACAAAACAAAGGTTAAGACAAAGCCCGATTCATGGGACGCACTTTGGAACAAAGACCTTTCGGGTCAGATTCTTATGTTCAACAACAGCCGTGACGCAATGGCGATTGCAATGCAGCTTGAGGGCATTAATCCTGCTAACTGCACCAAGGCAGATGTTGACAAAGCCGCCGCTAAACTTAAAGAGCAGAAGCCTCTCCTTAAAAAATATGTCATGGATCAGGTATTTACTGAAATGGAAAACAGCCAGTCGGCAATTGCTCCGTACTACGCAGGCGACATTATGACAATGATTGATAACAACGAGGATCTTGACTACGCAATGCCAAAGGACGGCTCAAACCTTTTCTATGACGCAATGTGTATTCCGAAATGCAGTAAAAACAAGGAAAATGCAGAGAAGTTCATCAACTTTATGCAGGATCCGGAAATTGCCGCCGCAAACTTTGAATATCTCAACTATGCAACACCTAATCAGGTTGCGTATGACGATTACATTGATGAAGACGCAAAGAAAAACGAATTTATCTTCCCGAGTGACGAGTATCTTGACAAGTGCTATGTATTTTCAAATGTTTCCGATGAGGTTTATTCATATATGCAGGAACAGTTTGTAAAAATCCAGGCAGACTGATAAAAAACAAATTCAGCCCGGGCAAAGCATTTTATGCTCTGCTCGGGCTTTTGTTTCGTTAAGATTTTTATTAAACCGCCGTATCGCCTTTTAAAAAACACAAAACATTTATGTACTGCCCTTTTATTCTTATCGGAATATTATTCCTTATTTCAAACAGTTTCCGTGACAGGTTGTCATATCCGCCTCCCGAACGCCTAAAATACACAGAATTAACGGGACTTCGGACAATCTTACAAATAGATTTCAATTGCCCTGTTTTGATTGACAAATTAGGAAAAAGTAATATAATATATACTGTTAAAGAGTGCATAATACATTTTTCGATTTTATTCACTTGCAGGCGGGCGCCTGTGCATCACAAAAGAGATAGGATGGTATAGTAATTGTTTACAATTTTAAAAGAACATCGTGGCTTCGGAAAGCAGATTTTGCTCCTTGCCAAAAACGAACTTATTAAAACTTACAAAGGCGCCGTAATCGGTCCTCTTTGGGCTGTTGTTAAGCCTGCGTTTACAATTTTTGTTTACTGGTTCGCTTTTTCCTGCGGTATCAAACAGCTTAAAACACTTAACCTTGACATCGGCGGAGCACAGCCTTTTTCCGTTGACTTCTTTACTTTTATGTTCATCGGTATCATTCCGTGGTTCTTTATTCAGGACAGCATAACGCAGGGTGCAAAGGAACTGAGAATCAACCGTCAATTTATTACAAAGGTTAAGTTCCCCGTTTCAACAATCCTTACTTATACTGAGGTTTCAAGGCTTTTTGTTCACCTGATTCTTATGGCATTTATGTACGCATATGTACTTTTCACAATCGGACCGAGCTGGTACAATCTGCAATTTTTCCTGTACTGTCCGTTGATGTTTATCTTCTTCCTTGCGCTCACATGGTCAACAGCCCCGATGTCTGCGTTCAGTAAGGACTTTGAAAGCCTTATTGTTTCCGTTATGTCAGGTATTTTCTGGTTATCGGGTATTATGTACAACTCCTACGGCTTTGATTCGCCGTTCCTCAACAAGCTTATGCTTATCAATCCGATTAACTTTTTCGTAAACGGCTACCGCAACTGTTTCCTCTACAACAGACCGTTCTATGCAAACAAAACGGAATGTCTTGTGTTTGCAATTGAATTTGTTGTAATTTTCGCCCTTGGTATTTTCAACTACAACAGACTCAGGAAAAAACTTCCTGATGTACTTTAAGGAGGTAATATTATGGCTGAAACAAAAGTATCCGATCCGATTATTACCTTTAAAAATGTCAGCAAAACCTACACTCTCTACAAAGATGACAAGGCAAGATTCAAGGCTCTTTTCTTTAAGCCGAGAAATGCAAAAACGAACAAGGCACTTAACAATGTTTCAATGGTAATCAATCGTGGCGAATCGGTTGGTATTGTCGGCGATAACGGTGCAGGCAAGTCAACTCTGCTCAAGATGATTACGGGCGTTGCATTTCCCGACGAAGGCGAAATCACCGTTGACGGCAAGGTTGCCGCATTGCTTGAGCTCACTGCAGGCTTTTCCATGGAAATGACAGGCAGAGAAAACATTTATCTGAAGGGTTATGTTCTCGGTCTTGAGGACAGCTACATTAAGCAGATTGAGGAGAAAATCATCGACTTTGCAGAGCTTGGAGATTACATTGACCAGCCTGTAAGAACATACTCAAGCGGTATGAAAATGCGTCTTGGTTTTGCTATCAATGTCAACATTGAACCCGATATTCTTGTTGTTGATGAGGCGCTCTCGGTCGGTGACGCAACCTTCAAAAAGAAGTGTAAAAGTAAAATTAAAGAGATTATCGAAAGCGGTGTAACCGTACTTTATGTAAGTCACAATGCCGCTTCGGTTAAAGAAATCTGCGCGCGTTCAATCTTCCTGAAAAAAGGAACTGTTATGTTTGACGGACCGACAGATGAAACCCTCAGAGTCTATGAGGAATCAAAAAAGAAAAAATAATTCCGTTTCGGAATAAAGCAAAAGCTCCACAATTGCGGAGCTTTTCTGATTTATCTGAGAGGTAAACCCATATGGACTGTACCGTAAAAGGCAATCTGCCCTCCGAAATTTTTGAGGACATTAAAAAAATTGCAGACAACAGGATAAATTTTCAACAGTTAAAAAACAAGACTGTTTTCGTGTCGGACTGTCACGGACTTATTGCATATTACATTATATGCACATTACTTGAGGGCAATGATTTTTTTGAAAACAACACAAGGGTAATCACCCTTGCAAAAAGCCGTGAAGATGCCGAAAAGCAGTTCGGCAGCCTTACTCTCCGCAAAGATTTTGTTGTTGAAATCGGAGAGTCAAAGAACTTTCCGGAGATTGAAAGAACCGACTTTGTAATATACTGCAACTGCCCGTGTGAGGTTGCGGAGGAAGATTGCAGTAATCCCAAGATTGCGGATACAATCACTTCGGGCTTTGCAAATGTGCTTGAATATGCAAAAGAGTCAAATGCCGAATCGGTTCTGCTCGTATCTTCATATATGGTTTACGGGGAGGTTTTTAGCGGTAAAAATAACATTTGCGAAAACGACCTCGGCTATCTTGATCCGACCGATGCAGACAGTGCATACGCACAAAGTATGCGTTCAGCCGAAACACTTGCTGTTTGCTATGCTGAAAAGTTCGGTATGAATGTCAAAATCGCCCGTCCCTGCCCCACACTCGGAGGTGTCAGAATGAGCGATGAAAGAAAATGGGCAAAGCTGATTGTCAGTGCGGCAAAAAATCAGAGCATTATGCTTACAGATAACGGTGGCGAAAAGTTCAGCTTTTGCTATGTGACGGACACGGTTTCGGCATTGATTGATATTTTGCTTAACGGAAAAAGCGGTGAGGCATACAACATTTCAAACGATAACGCAAATGTGACAATGCGGGAATTTGCACAGCTTGTAAAATCGGCAAATCCCGAAAAGAATCTCTCAGTAGCGTTCGTTCACAGAAAAGACGAAGAAGAACCCGAATTTTCTCCGTCATCCCCCACACCGTATGTTTTGTGCAACGATAAAATAAAATCACTCGGCTTTAGTCCGAAAACCACGCTTAAAGACGGAATAAAACGCAGTATAAGAGCAACAGAACTGCGTGCAGAATTGCGAAGGATAAAGTAATGCGTATTAAAGATTTTTTAAACGAATTTGAGGCCGACAGGGCGGCATTGCCAGGAGTTGAAAAAGAAACTCTTGCAAAGCTCAGGAACAAAACAATTGTCATCTCGGGCGGTGAACTTGCAAGGTGTCTTTGCTATGCCTTTCTGTACAATAACGAGGCTAAAAGGCTCGGAATAAAAGTTATCCTTCTCGGCAAATCACGCAACGCAATGGCATCATACCACAGCGAACTCTTGTTAAGAGATGATTTTGATTTTGTCGATTATAATTCTGCATCAGAAATTTCAAGTGCCGACTATGTAATTACAACAGGAATCTGCGGTGAACATACAGACAACAACCCACAGATTATGATTGACGGCATTGCAGAGATAAATGCCTGTGCCAAAATTGCAAAAGCCACAGGCGCAAGAGTTGTCGTTGTGAACGACAGCAGAATTTACGGCAAAGCCAAACCGCACAGAGTTTATTCCGAAAACGAGTACGCAGAACTTGATACAACCTCTCCCTCATCGCTTGCAGGTCAGCTTATGAGAACGAGAGAAACCGCCTTGCACTCGGTTTTGAAGAACAGCGAATCAACCGTTACAACGCTCAGAACGGGCATAATTTTGGGAGCGTCAAGCAACTTTACAAGCGTGCTTGATCCTGTTTTTGACGATATAGCCAACCGCCGTGACACAGTTGTTCCGGCAACAAGGAATCGCTATACCTTTGTTTATATCAACGATGTTTTAAAGGCGATTGTTTTCGCAATGACAACTCTTGAAGAAAACGCAGTTTATAATGTCGGCGGCAAAAACTGCAACGCATCGCTGATTATGATTGCGGCTGTTCTCAATGATATTTACGGCAGTCGCTGTACAATTGAGTCGGGCGATTTTAAGGAGCTTGACGGCTGTGCAATAAATTCAAACAAGATTTCCGTAAACGAATGCACTCCCGACATTGACCTTGAAACCATGCTGAAAATCTGCATAATGGACAAGATGAAGTCTGAAAAAGTTCTGCGTATCCCCCACTCACACGAGCGCAGACTTGATTCAATTCACGAAATTCAGCTTGCATTTCTGCTTGAAACCGACAGAATTTGCCGAAAGCACAACATAAAATATTTTCTCGGCGGCGGAACACTTCTCGGTGCAATCCGTCACAAAGGATTCATTCCGTGGGATGATGATGCCGATATTATGATGTTGCGTGAAGATTTTGACCGCTTTTGTGAGATTGCGCCAAAGGAACTTCCGAGCAATATGACTTTTCAATCGTACCATACGGACAAGGCTTGTTTCTATGAATTTGCCAAGGTCAGACTTGACGACACTTTCTTTGCAACCGACTTTGCAAAAGACCATCACGCAATGCACAACGGAATTGCGTTTGATATTTTCTGTCACGACAAAACAGCAAATTCAGCAATCGGACGAAAAATTCATATGGCTGTAACTCTGTTCACAAGAGCGCTGGTGTTCAATAAATGGAACAATCGCAAGGCTGAAAACGGCAGTAGAATCCAGAGCATTGTAACAAATTTCTGCAAGAAAATATTTCCGCTCAGATTCAGTATGTGGCTTGAAGTCCGTACTTTAAAATTCTTTAAAAACAAAAAGAACGCAAAATATCTCTATGACGGAATGGGCAGAAATATTTATAACGGTGCTTTTCCAAAGGAATATCTTGACGATGTTGCTTATGCCGACTTTGAGGGTTACAAGTTCCCCGTGCCAAAGGAATATGACAAGTACCTTACTTTCCTCTACGGTGACTATATGGAGCTTGCACCGCTGTCAACAAGAATGGGTTGCCACGAAATTGCCCTCTGCGACATCGGAAAATATGACGGTTTCAAAATCCGCAAACCCGATTCTGAAAAATAATCAGCGTAAAACAGACCGATAAAGTAAATGTCACTTGACACTTACCTGTCGGTCTGCTATAATAATATAGCACATTTTGAGTGCTGTTGCGAAATCAGCTGAAGAGTAGGATTTATCTGAAAGTAAGCTCCGCCTCGGTTTCCACACCGTGTAAAAATCAAGGGAATTTAAATTGATTATGCAAAGGTTGACACAATCATTTTCAACTTTCCATTTTCAATTTTCAATTTAATAAGCAGGTATGGCGGAATTGGCAGACGCGCATGGTTCAGGTCCATGTGAAAGCAATTTCATGCAGGTTCAAGTCCTGTTACCTGCACCAGTAAAGGTGGTTTTTTAACCGCCTTTTATTTTTTGCCAAAGTTACTTAAAATGCCTTAAAAACGGCTTAAACACTGGGTTTTCGGGATTTCATAAATCTGGTTGGGTAATTTTGAATTAAGTTAAAACAAGATAAAATGCAGTCAAACTTACTGTCAAACTTACTGTCATTTTAGTTTGCCTGCCGATTTTCAAGGAAACAAGATAATATATTTTTAAAATTTGTTACACCGTAACACAAAAGATTTTTCTATTATTAAAACAATAAAGAGGTTAAGCAATTTTTTCTAACGCTTAACCTCTTTATTTTACAAAAATTTTCAATTTTTTGTTGTGCTTTTTGACAATATATGGTATAATATAAAAACTAAGATTATTGAGGTGATATTTTGTGGAAATAGTTAACTTTAGTGATATATATGACACTTTCACAAAAAATTTAAAGCGTAACATGGTTATTCCTATAATCGGTTCAGGTTTTACTCTTAATAGCGAAGCAAAAAATGGAAAAGTTCCATCTGGAAAAGACTATCAAGAGTATATGATTGATTCTTTGTGCAATAAATTTGAAGAACTTAATGAAACCAAGGGTGAAATGTACAAAGAATCTTTTTCTAAAATAGCTGAATTATATATCAAGCAGATTGATGATATTGACAAAAGGAATTACTTTGTTTCCAATTTTACCGATGTGAAAATCCAAGAGAAAAATAAGATTGACTTTTTAAAAATTGAATGGCCCTACATTTACACACTAAATATTGATGATGCAATCGAAAAAAACAGTAAATTTAATCATACTATCTGTTGTAATAATGAGAATGTAATTGAATCTGTCTTTGACGAGTTTAATTGTGTTATTAAATTACATGGTGATGTGAATAATTTAATTAATTATGGAAATTATAATTCAATTATTTTTTCAAGTAAACAGTACGCAACAAGTTTAGAAAGTAACAAAGTCCTTTTAAACAAATTAAATCATGATGCTTTATACCAAAACTTATTGTTTATAGGATGTAGCTTAAATGACGAAATTGATATATTAACTGTTCTTCCAGATGAGCGTTGCGAATGCGTTACGAGCAGATACTTATGTTTTGTAGGAGAACCTACTAAACTTGAAAGCATGAAGTATGAAAGTTTTGGAATTACTCATATAGTTAAGTTTAATTCTTATGATGATATTTATCAGAGAATCTATAAATCCTGGGTTGAAACTCAAAAAATAGCTACTGACGATTTAGATAATTATAAAAGTTTTATTGTTGAACAATCAGATGACTCGTTTGAAACAAATAAATCTTTTTTCTTGTATGGTAAAAGTTTAGTTGATAAAAACAAAATTACACTTCCTCATTTTTTCATTAGTCGAGAAATAACAAAAAATATAATAGCAGATATGAGAAAATTTAATTTGCAATTTGTTATTGGAAGTAGTTATTCAGGCAAAACATATATTTTCTACGATATAGCTACAAAAATTAAAGATCAAGATATCTTTATTTTTGAAACCAAAGACAGAATTTCTGAAAAAGCATTTACAAGTTTGTTGAATAAGAAAAATTCTATATTTTTATTCGACAGCAATTCATTAACCATTAGTCAAATTGAACTGATTATGAATGGACTATATTCATTAAGAAAGAATAATAACAAGATTATAATTTTTTCATTAAAGAATAACAGTGAATTATTTGGCTTAATTAGGTTATTGGAAGACAACGAAACAATAAGCAAACATAATTTTTCTATAAAATGTATAGATAATAAATTTTCAACTACCGAAGCAAAAGAAATAAATTCAAAATTGACTGGTACTGGTATTGGTATAATCAATAAAAGTAAGACAATCTTAGATAACATACTCGATTTAAGTAGTAACAATAAGATATCTACAAGTAATAAATTTAACAAAATCCAGCTGTTATTTGACACTGAAAAGCAAATTGCTACATTAATAATATTAGCAATTGAGAAAAAAGTCTATTCATCTCAAATTTTAAAATTTAATATATTGAGTGAAATTTATAATCAAAAATCAAGAGCATATCCATTAATAGATCTTGAAGAAACTTGGAATTTTGAAATAAGCGCTAGTGATAACTCCCCTCAAAAATATGTAGTTAATGCGGAATATTGGCTATATAAACAACTGGAGTTATTTTCAGAAAACGCTGAACACCATAAGATTATTGTTAATGCTTTTAAATATATAGTTTCAAAAATAATAGAAACAGAAGGAAAACCAGATATATTAAAGTACAATAAGCAATCTTATAAAAAATTTATTTTATTCGACAATATTAATATGATTTTTAGGATTTATGGAAGAGATAGTTTAGTGCTTATTTCTAAGATATATGAAGGATTAAATTGCTACTTATCTAATGATCCAAATTATCTTCACCAAAGGGCAAAATGTTATATAAAATTGGCTTCCAGTGAAAGTGGTTATGATAAAAAAATCGAATTGTTTGAAAAAAGCCATAGAGATGCTAATCTAGCTTATCAAATATTTGAACAGAGGTATCATGAGTGTGGTAATAATAAAATTTTAATATCTTTAGCTCATGTAGAATACACACAAGCTGTGATTTTGTGTCATAAATGTAAGATAAATAATTACCAAAATGTCGATGATAACACTACAGCCATACTAACATTAGATAGTGCACTTGCTTCTCCACATAATTCATATGATTATGCAAAGAAGGATTATATTAATTATGATAACGTGGTTCTGAAACTTTTTGATAAAGCTATGCTCAACAGTTCTATAATAAAGGATGAAGCAAAAAACAGCGTAGAAAACTTATTTAAACTACTAAAGGAAAATTGATGCCTATCTATATGTTTTGTTTAGTCATCTAAATCATCTAATTATTATCTTTACAATTCAAGAACTCGAAATTCAAATTAACGAATTCCGAGTTCTTTATTTTTATGATATAAAAGATATAAAAATAGATAATTAATACCAACCTGCTTTTCTAACAAGAACTTTCTTATCCTAGTTATCATTTGCAGCTTCTACTGTCGCTAAAGAAATTTCTTCGTCCTTGATTGCTTTTGATAATACCCTTATGTATTTATTATAGTCAGGGTGCTTTACCGCTTCCTCTGCTGATAGGTGAAAAATATTCTTTAAACCATCATCACCTACAAAACTACATATTGTCATCTTAATACCTCTTTTCTATTTTAAATATGATTACTTTTCTATTAAAAAGTGTACCACATATAAATCACAACCAGTAAAATTAAGTTATACTTCAGTAAATTTTACAAATTACTGAAATACATAAATAGCAATAAACATTAACACCATAGCTACTAAGGAAGAAATAATTACCAAGATACCTAAAAAGCTATTCCTACCATAAGTTATACTATATAAATGATTCTCATATGTCGCTACCAAAGCTACAATAAAAAACATTACAAGGAAAATATATAAAATTATCATAAGTACAACCACACCTTTCCTTTTATTTTATTATATTATACCATATATTATAATTAAATTGAATACTTTCTTTAGTATAATATTTATTTTTAACATAGAAAAAGAGGGTTCATAAAGAACCCTCTCTTCCCAATAATTATTTTAAGGATTTACTCTTGCTATTGAATTAATACCAACACGCTTAGTTGATAAGAACTTTCTTATCCCAGTGATCATTTTCAGATACTTCCTCGTCATAAGCTGGGGTGATTGTTTCTGTATAAGCTTCTCTCCAATGACCGTCTTCTACTGTTTTTGTGCCTACCTGAACCTGTCGTTCTTCAGCATGATAAGCACCTGCACCGTTTGTTTCCAATTCCCAAGTAAGATGTTCTCTTCTGAAATTAGCATCTTCTAATTCTACACCACAATTATTACAAATGTTTACCCATCTTGTCTTATATACTGGTTCCTCGTGAGTACCTGTTACAATCCATTCTCTATCGTGATGTTTTGTCACAGCATCGTGATGCTTATAGTACTTATATTTCTTAGCTGTCGTTTCAGCCTTTGATGACTCACTTGGCTTCGCTGGCTTCTGATTATTACTTGAAGAGTTGCTTGGCTTAGCTGGCTTCTTGTCGTTATCAGATGTATTTGTCTTTGAAGAGTTGTCTTTCTTAGTATCTTCTTTCTTTTCGGTGTTACCCTTGTTGCTGTTGTTTTTGTTAGATACCGTAGTTTTTACATCGTCAACCTTAACTGTAACTGTCTTACCATCGTCGGTTTTTACTTCTACTTTGCCGTCTTTTACTTCGACTTTCTTACCATTCTTGTCTGTGATGTTGCCGTCTTTGTCGACCTTGATTTCACCCTTGTCTACCAAATCTTTAACTGCCTTTGGAACTGTAGTTTTCGGTACAGTTGTTGGAACAGTTGATGTCTGTACGGTTGAAGATATTACTGACGGCTCTGTCGGTTCTTTCTCAGCGTTACAGCCTGCAAGAATGCTTATGCCGACTGCTGATGTGCCTGCAAGTATTGTAGCACCGCAAACAACGGCAATTACCTTTGTTTTTACTGTCGCAGTTGCTGTTGCCTTTACGATAGATGAAACTGTTGACTTTGCACCTGTTGCAATGCCTTTTGTGGCAGAGGTTGCAAGTGTCTGTCCGTTCGGGAGCTTGATTGTAATGTTCGGTACTGCAAGGCTCTTTGCTTCTTCCTTGAAAATAGTTGTAAAGAAAGGTACAACAACAACGCCGTGAAGCTTGTCACCGCTCTTTTTTTCGTAATCTTCAATTGCAGTTTTCATCTTTGCTCTTGAAGAGTTAAGGCGAGATTTTACCGTTCCCTCTGAAATTTCAAGTGCCTGAGCAATTTCGGCAATTGACAGCTCGTTGAAATAGAACATCAAAACAACCTGATACTGATTGAATGAAAGTGTGTCTTCCATAATCTGTAACAGTACTTTTCTTTTTTCGGCTTTGGTTATGTACTCCTCGGGGAGCATTAACTCGTCTGTTTCTGCTTCTGTAATCAGAACTTCATCATCTATCTGATATTCCACCTTTCCTTTCAATTTGTTTTTGCATTTGTTTGTTGCTATTGCCGTGAGCCAACCGCAAAATTTTTCTTCATCTTTGAGTGTATCAAGTTTTAAGAATGCGGTGATGTAGGTTTCCTGCATTATGTCTTTTGCGTTTTCTTCGTCTTTGAGCAAAGAAACGCAAGTGAACCATACATCATTGCTTGTAAGTTTATACAGCTTATCAAATGCTTTTTTATTGCCGTTTTTAGCACTCAATACAAGCTCTTTGATTGTTTTCATAATATTTCCTCCTTTATAATTTTTTTGCGTTTCTATATATTAGACAATTGAAATGTCAAAAAGGTTCATTTTTTGCGAGAAAAAATTAAATTTTATTAAAACTTTTTATTTTTCATTAAAAAAAGGGTACATAGACAAGCTACGCACCCGAAAAACACATAGCCCTTTTGTCGCCAAACAAATTTCACATCAACATAAAAGCAGTATGCAAATAAGAGCCTGCATTTTTACCTAAAGATAAAAATGCACACAACTAATATGCTGATATATTCAAATTTGTTTGGCATTTTTATTTTAGCATACAATATGTGAAAATTCAATATTTTTGTAAAATAACTTTCAAAAATTATATGAATGAAACTGTAAAATTTGAAGTAATTTCAATTTTAGGGGGAACAACTTTTCAGCTGTTCCCCTTTTTTGTCAACTGTGTAATGTCGGAGTTTTGTTTTCGCTTTGATTATACTTTTCAGAACCGAACATATCACGGATTTCATCAAGCGTTAATTCTCGTTTGCTTCTCTTGCGGTACGGCTCTGTGTGGTAATACCAAGCCTGTTTTTTATGAGCGTATCGGAATTTTAATTCTTTCAACACTTCTTTGTGTGCTTTGGTGTTTCCCGATACCCACAACCAAGTACCGCAAATTTCAACCTCAATGTCCGAAAGGCTTGTAAGCACATTGATTATATTTATAAATTCCTGCGGTGTTTCCGTTGTTTCTTTGGTGTAGGTTTCGCCCTCTGAATTTGTATGTATATTTTTCAGGCGTTCCCACATAATCTCATATGCGTTTTGCATTACCTTAAATTCTTCTGTATCACCGCCTAAATCGGGGTGAAGCTGTTTAGCTAATCTTCTGTATTCCTTTTTGAGGTCTTCTGCTGTGTTACAGTTTGTAAAGTATTTCATAATGGTTTCTCCTTTGAAAGTTAATTTCAATTAAAATTTATATTCGGTAATTCTGAATTGGTGGGCTTTTAATAAGTCCGATTTAGATATTCACGCTGTATTTTTCACTCCTTTCTGATTTTTTATATTCGTTTAAATCGTCATCGTATGGGCTTTATGAGCATTAAAAGCGTAGCGAAATTTCATAAGTCAAGAAGCAAGTTTACGATACGCCGTAGGGCAATTCTTTACTTATAAAATAAGCGTAGCAAAATGTGAAATTAAAGCCTACGGTGACGATTTGAATATAGAAAACAGTTAAGGCTTGTGAGCGTGAATATCGGCAAAAATCGGACAAAAAAATAACGCTATGGCAAAATAGCCATAGCGAACCTTATAAAATAAACCGCAGAAAATATAAAATTCCCTGCGGTTTCGTTATAATCAGCTGTTTTTCTCTGCTTGCAATTCTTCAAGGACGGAAAGAAGCGTGTCAAAATCTTCTGGGTGAATCAGATTTTCGTACATTAACTCATAATCAAAATATTCTTCTCCGTCTTTTTCATGGGTAAATACGCAAAAGTCCTCTTCACAAAAAAATTCAGGATTTTCAGAAATCATTTTATTTAAATCATTTTCAGATGGATTTATAAATGTTCTTATTCTATCGTATATACGCTCTTTAGTTTTTAACGACGGTCTTTTATGTGATGAAATTTTAGTTTTTTCAATTTCTTTCATATCGTCAGAGGTTAATAATGCGTCTTGGAATTTTTCATTTTTATTTTCATTAATTGCATTTTTCCAATTTCCGTATATTTTACCTGTTCCACATCTTAATACATCTTCTGACACTAATAATATATTTAATAGTTCCTGTAAATGCAATTTTGCCTTTGGGGGTAACTCTGTTGAATTATCTTTTATTTTATGCCAATTTTCTATTTCCGACTTTTTATTAGGGGCTTTATATAATATTTTAGCAATATCTGTATCTGTTATCCCTTGCTTTTTCATTAAGAGATCAAGTGTTTTCTTTTGATTTTTTTCAGCCTTTTCTAAATATCTGCACATGACAGATTTTAAGATATTTGATTTATGATTCAATATCCCATTAATTCTATTCATTTTTGTTTGCTTTTGTAACTCTTCCTTAAATGGTTCATTTAATCTATCTATGCAATTCGTAAATTCATCAATTGATTTATCGCTCAACAATGAATTACCTTTATATACTTCATCACAACAGTCGTATTTTGATATGTTAGAGTGTGGCGTAACATAATCATCTATCAAATCAGAAAATTTGTAATACGTATCTTCAGCAACATCTTCGTTTTCATATATAAGATTCATAAAATCATCTGACCAACTTCTTTCATCTTTTGTTAATGGATTTTTGGGGACGATATTATTCTTTTTTAAAAATTCTTCAAGTTTGACGAATAATTTAATATCATCTTTATCAAAGAGCAGTAAATCCTTTACCAGTGATTCACTATTTTCAGATATTGTATCAAAGCAATCAATAATAGAAGTAATACAATTTATACAACACATTTTTGAAAGAATATTCGTTGTAGTTCCCATTTCAAATTCAGATTTCCTTTTCATAATGTAGGCAATTATACTGGACATATTTTTTAATTTTATGCCTAGCAATTGTGATAGTTTTTTTACAGAAATTTCAATTTTTATTTTATATTCTTTTTTATCGTTTTTACTTATTGTTTTTTTTCCCTCTTTAGTGTAATTTTTAATCTTTCTGTATTCAGATATAAAAATGTGTGCAATCGGGCAGGATATACACATTTCAAGATTATTTTTTTCCATAATTAACCTCTTTCTTAAAAATCTTGTCAAAAGTAGTATTAGAAACAACTACTTTTGCAAAAAATAAGTTGCTTACGTACAATGTAATTGTCAAAAGAAAATTGACACCTGATTTTACAAAAACATCAGGTAACAAACAGGATGCATACCGCTGAACATATTGGAGGTGAAAATTATGGTACGCAATAAGTCACCGTGTTTTATTTTCTGAATTTTGAATTTTTAAATTAAAAGTTAGGAGGAACTCACATGAAAAATTATGTGAAACCACGAATTGTAGCTATATTGCTTTCGGATTACTACCGTGAAGCAGGCAGTGCTGATATACAAGGTAAACTTGTTGAATGGTCTGACGGTTACATCCTTACTGTAATGCAGTATGGCGGTAAAAGAGCCAGTGATATTCGCAAATATACTGTTGATGTTTCTGCAGAAAAGGAAATTTCCGAACAGCTTGCCAGTGTTAGTTGGGGAGCATTGCTTGATATTCGACTTGATAATAACAAAGTAGTTGCAGTCAGTGTTATTTCAGATTGGTCTGAGAATATTGTCGCAGACTGATAAATGAACATCGCTGTGGGCTTTTTGCCCACAGCAAGATGTTCATTTTGGTAGAATGCAGAATAGTCGCTGTTTTTCAGCTACTGATTGGACTTACCGCCCGATTGGGCTTGTCCATCGGGCGGTAGAATGGTAGAACAAGAATAAACTATGTATCCAAATAAGTTTTTTGATGTATCAAGCACTTATTGGAAAACATAAATATTTATTAGTATATTATTTGATTTGGGAGGTCATTTGATGAAAATGCCAAAAATTGACACACGTACATTGCGTGCTTCTTTTATTATAGCAGGTATGCTTTCATTCGCAATAACAATATTGGTTATAACAAATCATACGTCAGATATATTCAGCTCGTACAAGTTAGACCTTATTTATTATCTTTCTATGTTTAGTATTTGTCTTATCGGTGTAATTCCATTAGGTACAATTGTGTACATACTCTTTTTGTTTTTCGATAATCCTTCGTATCAGACTGCAATTCATATATTTGCACGCAAGAAGTGTGAACAAAGGGCAAATAAGAACGCTCCATATATTGCGTCATATTTGAGCTGTTTTTTGTATGAAGTCATTAAGAAAAATGATATTGTCGATATACCTGTTTCTGATACTTCAATCAACTATAGCGGTTATGCTATACGAAAAAACAGTGTGATTTACAGATTCATTATTCCAGTAGCAGATATGCCTGATGTTGATGAATACAATTTGCAAAAAATACTGCAAAATACTGTGATAGGGCAGTTAAACCACTATGGTATTACAGGTCTTTCAAGTGTATATCAAGATACAACTACTATAGTTCCTTCTGTTTATATTGACCGAATTCTTTATTCTGAGGAAAAGCACTTAGTAGCAGTAGATGTTTTGTATATATGTACATCCAAAGATTTACTTTACTATCAAAACGCTGTTCGTGAAAGCAATAATAAAAATAAAGCTGAAAGGACAGTTTACGATGATGAAGTTTGATACAAGTGTTTATGTTGGAGTAAACCAAACGGCACTATCAAAAGGGGTTTTAGTACCCTTGATAATCGACTTTAAAAACACGCCTCACATGATTTTGGTTGCCCCTTCTGGAGGAGGAAAAACTTACACGCTTAAGTATATACTAAAGCAATTAGCTGAGGCTGATTCCTTGATATACCTCTGTGATTTTAAAGCTATTGATTTCTACGCTATGAGTGACTGTTCCAACTATTTCAGTCATATGGATGTAGGCAAGGGTCTGGATACTGTTTTTGATTTAATGCAAAATCGTATAAAGAACAACGCCAATTGTAAACAGCCTTGTTATCTTGTCTTTGATGAGTGGGCAGGATTTCTGTCATCCTTACCAAAGAAGCAACAGGATGAGTACAAACAGAAATTATCAGGTATCTTAATGCTCGGCAGAGGACTGAATATCTTTGTAATACTTTCATTACAGAGAGCTGATTCAAGTAATTTTATGTCAGGTGCAAGAGATAACTTTGGTGTCGCTCTCGGATTAGGTCGATTATCTTCTGAATCTTCGAGAATGTTATTTCCCGATTCAAAAGATTTACAGCCAAAAGGAAGAGGCAAGGGATACCTAAGGGTAGATGGTAAACCATTGGCTGAGGTATCAATACCCAAAATCAGAGATATGACTAAAACTGATTTGATAATAAGGAGGGCGTTACTGCCCTCCAAATGGGGAGGTGATTAAGTTGCCGTCAGTACGTGCGTGTGAGATAGTTTCAAGGCTTAATAATGATGACGGAGAGGTATTATTTGATATGGATAAACTCTCTGAAATATTAAAAGCTAAATCCCATGTCATTAACAATTATGCTTATATAATACACGATAAAGACTTATACACTAAAGCAGATGAGAGCAGAAATCCTAAACATAAAGCAGGAGAATTTAAGCCTGCACATATTCATTTAGTGCTTAAGTTTGAACGGTCACAGCCACAGAAAACTAAGTATATTTGCAAGTGGTTCAATCTTGCAGAAAACTTCGTTTCAAAGATAAATGGTAGTTTTGAGGACGCTGTTTTATATCTGGCACATATCAATGCCCCTGATAAAGCACAATATGATGTTAAAAATATTACAGCTAATTTTGATGTTCAATCAGTTATAGCTAATGCTGACAGCAAGGATAAACTGAGTAGTATTGTTGACCGTATTTTGAGTGGTGAAATTAGGGAGTATAACAAAACTACAGAGATTGATACGAAGTTATTGGTTTACCCTGATTCATTAAGAGTGATTGAAAATGCGTTCAAAGTAAGAGCTGAGTATTTACAAAATACTCAATCCGAACGAAAAACAACCTGCATTTATATTTGCGGACAAGCTGGTGCAGGAAAAACAACACTAGCAAAAAAGATAGCTGATACACATAATATGGACTATTTTGTGTCTTCGGGTAGCAATGATGTATTGGACGGTTACTGTCAACAGCCTTGCTTAATATTGGATGACATAAGACCGTCAGCGTTGGGGCTTTCCGACTTATTAAAGCTGTTAGACCCGCATACAGCTTGTTCTATTAAAAGCCGTTATAAAAACAAATATGTTAATTGCAGTTTGATTATACTCACTTCTGTTTTAAAAATTGATGAGTTTTATCATAATGTTTTTGAACACGAGGACGAACCCATCAATCAGTTGAAACGTCGGTGTAAGTTTTATATTAAGATGGATTATGATTTTATTAAAATCAGAGAATGGAATGACTTTTCTATGGAGTACGGAAAAGAAAGAGTGTATATCAATGATATTTTACTTCCTTTTCTGCTTAATAATAATTCTATAGATAATAATAACACAATTGAAGACGTATTTCCATTTCTTTCTGGCAATGAACTTGAACCAAATTCAAAGTCGAAAGAATTTGTAAAGGAAGATGATAGCACAAACGATAAATACAATCAGATAGTGTCTGATGAAGAATTTGAACGCTCGTTCTATTCAAAGGATATGGAGTAAAACATTTAAAACCGAGAAACCTATTTCCTAAAAACTAACTAATTCAAATAAATATAAAACCGAAAAACCGAGAAACCGAAATACTTAAATATTTTAACTCAATATTCTTTTTATATTTATAATTCAGAAAGGAGTTTTCACTATGTATGGAAATTTAAGTGAAAAGTGGCATAGAAGCCACAAAGTGAAAGTATGTGTATACTCTTTTTATTACAATAGCGTGGTACACAAAAGTTTGAAGTTATCAGAGAAAGCGTTAAGCCACATATTATACTTAGCCTTTTTCGGTAACGCACAGCATTGGGTAGAAGCAACTCGGTATGTGGGTGATGCCAAAGGCACTGACGATATATTATTTCCGATTGCCGAGGGTGGAGATGTCCATATTTATACCCGAAACGGAGAGCAATATGCCTTAGATTTAGAGCGCTTTTTAAGAGGTATTTATATTGCATTTGCAAATAAGATAGCTTTTCGTCAAGAATATGAATTCGATAATTTTATTATTAACCCAGTTGTTGCAGACGAGATTTTGCAATATGCCCTCTTTGAAGGTATCAAGTATCCTCATTGCGAAGTGGAAGGTGATGTATATGATTGAAGAAAAGAATATGTGTGATGAAGATGATTCCGATGAAATTCTCGAATATACAGGCGGTAGCGAGCTTAGCGATTTAACTTTCATCACGACATATGATTATTATTCCAGTTGGCGTATTAAGGAAGTGTTTCGAGAAGCTGGGTATGAATTAAAGCCGGTGTTCTTGGGTTATAAGGCATTACGGTACAGAGCGTGTCAGAGATATTGGATAATCGACATGAGTAACGGTCAAAAAATGGGTACATCTTATAACGGCTACAGTTTTGAAGACTTACGATACTTTTTAGGTAAATTAGGAATACCTCTTCACGGAGATAACTACCGCTCTAAAAGACCTTCAAAAGATGAAAACGGCAGGCGTTATGCTTGTGAAGAGTTTCTAAAACTTGCAGAAAGTCTTCCCGATAAAAAGGAGGACTTAATATGAGTGTAGAGATTAAATTCATCGGTACTAAAGAGGTTGCCGAAGCACTTGGTTGTTCCTTGCCTACTGCACGCAATATTATGTTGAGAGCAGATTTCCCTTTAATACGGGTAGGCAAAAATCTTAAAGTTGAGCTAAATGCTTTTCTTAACTGGTCGCAGAAAAGAAGGGTATGAGCATTTAAAGCATTTACATAATATTTAAGCAACCGTATTGACACAAAAGATTTAAGGCTATACAATACTGATATAGTAAAAATCTTTTGTGCTTTACGGTTTGGAAAGGAACGATTTTTATCAGTACTAAAAGCACAAAGCCTAAGTCTAAATGCAATAAACTTGATTACGGTGACGGTTCTGTATACTATGTTAAAAGCAGAAAATGCTTTGCAGGTCAGATAACGCTTGAAATTAACGGTGAGAAAAAACGCAAGACGGCTTACGGTAAAACCGAACGCATTGTTAAGAATAAGTTGCTTGAATATCGTATTCAGGCAAAAGCAGGATTTTTTGACGAACCCGATAACACAACTGTCTATGAGCTTGCCGAAAAGATGATTGAAGAACAATTCTCTCTTAATGAGATTAAGCAAACTTCATATGACCGCAAGAATGAAACCTTAAAGTCAATGAGTCCTATTTATGATTTAGCAATGCGTGAGATTACGGAAGATGTAATAAAGCATTTTTTCATTTCTAAAATCTCTTATTCGCAGTCATACTTGGATAAAGCATATCAGCTTTTAAAGTCAGTTTTCAATGAAGCTGTAAGGAAGAAAATTGTTACAGAAAACATTATGCTGAACATCAGAAAGCCAAAGTCAAAGCAGGAGCTTGTAAAAGTAAGAGCATTGACTGTTGATGAACAGAAAAAGCTGATAGATGTTCTCAAAAGCGAGGATATACGCTATTCGGAACAAATGCTTTTGTCAATGTTTACAGGCATGCGTATGGGCGAAATTAACGCCTTAGAGGTAGGAGATATAAACTTTAATGACCGTACAATTAGAGTTTGTAAAACTGTCAGCAGAGGTCTTAACGGTAAAACATATATAAGTAATTCCACAAAGACTAAAGCAGGTATGCGTACAATCTATTTTAATGATGATATGGCTGATTTTTTAAAACAGTGTATCGGAGATAAAAAAGAAGGTCTTATATTTGCTTCAAGTGTGGATAAACTTGTCACAACTAATCAGGTAAATTATCAATACGCAAACACGCTGAAAAAGTATGATATACTTGATAAGAGTGTTTACGGAAAGGTTGATTTACATTCACTTCGTCACACATATGCAACAAGATGTATTGAATCAGGTATGCCTGCAAAGGTACTGCAAAATCTTCTCGGTCATACTGATATAAGAATTACGCTTGATACATACTGTGATGTTTTCCAAAAATACAGTATGGAAAATCTTGCTGTAGCTGACAGCTATATGAAGAGCAATAACATTGCAATAGTATGACTGTCCGAAAATGCACTGTCAACTTTACTGTCACACCATAAAAAGCCGATAAATAAGCCACTTGTCAGGGTTACCTGCACCACCAGAAAGCCTCGAAAAATCGCTTGTTTATGCGCTTTTTCGAGGTTTGTTTTTTCTTATATTTCGATTTTGTGCGCTATTTGTGCGCTACTGAGTATATTTAAGCCTGTTTAGTCTTGTTAAAGCTATTGCTGTCAAGTACATCTGCAACTGCTCCCAGAGCCTTTGCCTCCGCCTCTTTAAAAGCGTGAGCATAAATATTTAGGGTTGTACTGCATAACCAAGGCAGTCTTCGCCTATGAGATAGGCTTTTTTGTAGTAATAGAGGTCTGTGAAAAAGTCAAGCATTTGGTTATTCTCCTTTCGCATAATGAAAAGACCCCGTGGATATTTTCACGAGGTCTTTTTGAATTTATGTCACGGCTTTTGTCAGCCATGTTTGTTACGGGTTTTTAATCGACATACCAACCTTCACGCTGTACGTGTTCACCGACTTTGATGAATACGCTTTGGCTGTAGTAACCGCTCGGTACACCTTCGTCAACATGTTTGTCACAATGAGTGATGTGTACATCCTCAGATGTAATATTTATCTATGTATATTAGATGTACCGCTCATTGATTTTCCTTTCCAATCAATTTGTTTTAGATCCCAGTCATCGTCAGCTGATACTTTTTCATAATAAGCATGTGAAATCGTTTCTTCCCACTCTTCTGTCCAATGACCACCTTCTACTATTTTAGTACCAACCTGTTTTGTAACTTCTACTGCGTGATAAGAACCCCAGCCTTCATTATTTTCCACTTCCCAAATTAAATGCTCTTCTAATTGGTGAGAATCTGCTAATTCTTGCCCACAATTATTACATACATCTATGTAGCCAGAACTAAATACCGGCTCTTCTCGGGTAGTTGAAACCCACTCACTGTAGTGGTGGATTGTTACCTCGTCATGTTTTTTATAGTACCTAATTCCGGTTACCACTCCCCGATTTTCGTAATTGTCACCAATCTTAATATCTTGAGTTGGATTTACAGGGACTGTTACGGTAACACCCTTTGAATCATATCCACTTGTGAACTTGTTAGCTGATGAATTGATACATCTTACTGTGTAGGTATATGTTTTTTTGGCACTTACATTCTTATCATTGAATGTGGTTGAGGTTGTGTCTGCAAGCTTTTTCCAGCTTTTACCGTTCTTTACATACACACGGTATTTTTCAGCACCGTTCACCTTGCCCCAGCTGATTTTTACGCTGTTATAGGTTGCCTCAGTTTTTGAAATTTTAGGAGCGGCTACATATTTAATTGACTTGCCTTTGCCGTTATAACCGCTTGTGAATCTCTTTGCATCTGCACTAATGCATCTTACGGTATATGTATAATTTTTGCCCGATGAAACGGCTTTGTCTGTGTATGCAGTTGAGGTTGTGTCGGCAAGCCTTGTCCAACCCTTACTGCCTTTGTAGTAAACTCTGTACTTTTCAGCACCTTTTACCTTGCTCCAAGTCAGCTTTATACCGCCGTTTACGCTCTCGGCTTTGGTAATCTTCGGAGCTGAAATATATTTTACAGTTTTGCCCTTTGAATCGTATCCGCTTGTGAACTTAGTTGCAGATGAGTTGATACATCTTACGGTGTAGGTGTATGTCTTGCCTGATGAAACCTTACTGTCTGTGTATGCAGTTGAGGTTGTATCTGCAAGCCTTGTCCAACCCTTACTACCCTTGTAGTAAATTCTATACTTTTCGGCACCTTTTACCTTGCCCCAGCTTATTTTTACACCGCCGTTTATACTTTCAGCCTTTGAGATTTTCGGGGTTGCAAGACTTGTCTTTGCTGACTGTGCCGAAACAACAGGGGCATTCGTTTCAACAGCACTTGCCGTAAACGGAACTGCTGTTGCCGTGCCTACCGTCATTATTGCAGAAAGCAATAACGGCATTATTCTTTTTGATTTCATTATTATGCCTCCTAAAAAGTATATTTTGATGATACTTGCATCCGTAACTAAATTTTATATCTTTAATTATAATTAGTCAACAATATGTAGGTAATTTTTCTCATTTGTGATGATTTTTTGTTGAAAACAAGCGACAGCTTAATTCGCTGCCGCTTGTAATTCTCATATATTCTGTTTTTTCGGGTTACCCCAACTATTGACATTGAGCCATTTAAAATTACTCAACTGAATTTTTGAAATCTCAAAAACCCAGTGTTTAAGCCACTTTTAAGGCATTTTAAGTAATTTTGGCAAAAAATAAAAGGCGGTTAAAAAACCACCTTTTTTGGTCGAGGTGACAGGACTTGAACCTGCGGCATCTTGGTCCCAAACCAAGCACTCTACCAAACTGAGCTACACCTCGAAATGTTGTTTACTAACAACAGCTTGCTTATTATACACCGTATTTTTCGATTTGTCAACACTATTTTTGATTTTTATTCAAAAAAATAAAATAACTGACACAATGAATTAACTGACACATAGTGCCGTTGTTCTCTTGTTCAGCGTTGGGGCTGCCTGTGTTTTGGTGCAAAATTAAGTGCATCCATAGCAACGATTTATTTTCAAATTTTTGTTCAACGGCTTAATTCTGCTTCAAAACCGTTACTATGGATACTTTTTATTGTTTCTGCTTTATTTTATAGTCTGCGATTAAAGCATTGATCAGTCGGAATATTTTCTGATTTTGAGATAAATTCCCCTGTCATCGGCAATTTTCTGACAAGCCTTGATGTCCTCCTCGGGGATTGTATCTACGATTGAAAACTGCGTATGTTCAAAATATTTCTTTGCATCCTCTGCAAATTTGAGCATTGACTCATACGCATGGTCAAAAACAGGACGGCAAACTTCGTCATACTTTTCCGATGAACAGGTATTGAGGCTGATTGAAACAGAATCAATATACTTTGAAATCAACTCAGCTGTAGGCTTGTTATTGATTCTGTCAGAAAGACCGTTTGTGTTGAGTCTGAGTTTGATGTCAGGGTGCTTTTCCTTTACATATTTTGCGGTTTCAAGCATATTGTCAAGAGCCGAAGTCGGCTCGCCGTAGCCACAGAATACAAGCTCCTTGTAGCCTGTGAAATCAAAATCATCAACAGCCTTTTTAATATCCTCCATACTCGGGTCGTGCTTGTGCCAGAGTGTATCTGCACTGCCGACCGAATCGGTATTGTTGCGGATACAAAATGTGCATCTGCAAGGGCATTTGTTCGTCAGATTAGCATAGATAGATGTTTTGTACACATAAAGAATATCTGCCATTATGTTTTCTTCTCCTTATTGAAACTCACATTAAAGCGAGAGTTTTTTCTTGAAATTGATTTTGTCAAGACCGATGCCCACAACGATGAAGATTAAAGCACCTACACCGGGCTGCAACCAACATGTAGGAAGTTCTGCAATTGCGGCACCAAAGTCATACATAAGACCGTTTGCAATAAAGTAACCGCCGATTGTAACGATTGTTGTTGGAATGAGCATAAGAAGTGATGACGGACTGATGATTTTTTCATCTTTGCCACGCTTTTTCATTGCCATTCTGCAAAGCACAAACGGAACTGCGTTAAGAGCCTTGATAATAGCTGTTGGGATTGCCCAATGCGGATAACCCGAAATAAGGTCGGCAAGAGCGCCGCCGATTGATGATGCGATAATTCCGAAAGGTCCGGGAAGAATACTTGCGGCGAGATAAATCATAGAGTCGCCTGCATGAGAGTATCCAAGCGGTGACGGAATCTTGATAAAAGCAGTTGTTACGGTAACAAGAGCCGCACACATTGCCGTAATTGCAATCAGTTTTACATTAAATTTTGAATCGGTTTTTGAAACAGTTTTAGCAGTCATAGTAATTTCCTCACAAAAGCATTTTTAAATGTTTTTCAAATTCAATACCCTCGTTGCGGTGGATGCCGAGTTTAACGGTTTCGCAAAGAGAGGTCTGTATGAATTTTACCGCCAGATTTACGGTATCTTTCAGGCTGTCACCACGGAGCAGTCCCGAAAAGACAACCGAGGCAAACAAGTCACCTGTACCCGAATAGCTTCCGCCCGTCTTTTCACAGCTGACACAAAACACCTCATCATCGGTTGCAATGAGATTGTTAATCTTTGTAACCTCATCGGAAATTTTATGCTCAATGCCTGTAACAATCACGGTTTTCACCTTGTAGAGTTTCAAAAGCTTTTTGGCAAGCTCTGCAACCGTATCGAGAAAATCGGGAGAATCGGCATTTTTAATCAGTTCTGAATAGTCGGTATCGCACAGAATACAACATTCGGTAAGGTTCGGGGTGATTACATCGGCAACAGAAACGAGTTTTTTCATCTTTTTGCCGAGGGTTTCGGTATAAAGACTGTAGGTTCTTCCACCGTCACCGAGAACCGGATCCACAAGTACAAGCGTGTTGTCGGTTTCAAAGCTGTCTATAAATGAAAGAATTTTGTCCACCTGCTTTTCGCTTGAGAGGAAACCCGTATAGATTCCGTCAGGCTGAAAGCCGAGTTTTTTCCATTCACTTGTGTAATAATCAAGCTTATCAGTGCAATCGTTGCAGTAAAAGCTTTCAAATCCCGTCTGACTCGTCAAAACGGCTGTCGGCATAGGACACGCCTGAATGCCCATTACGGACAAAACAGGGATTGCCGCCGTCAGCGAACACTTGCCAAGCCCTGAGAGATCATTGATTAGTACAGCTTTTTTTGTCATCATACCACGCCTTAAAATTTCTGAACAGTTCAACATTTATCTTGTGATGTTGTCATTATACAACACCACTGTCATTATTTGTATGCACAATTTTCAGAATTTTTATAGGTACAGTTTGTGAGGCGTAAAAAATGACATCCCACTTTTGAGATGTCATTTTAGTACATTACACTGCTTTTTGGGCTTCAACCAAATAAACCCCGTCAGAGCCTATAAGCATATCTATAGGTTCATTATACACCTTATTAAGCATTTTTATATTATCAAGGAACGGAACTGCACACACATCAGCATCCTTGGCTAAATCATCTATAATATCTTTTGACTTTTCGGTATTCCATTTTTCAAGTTGGTCACCTGCTCCAATAAGACCTTCATCAACAGGACCTTCACATATAACAGGTATGCTTGCAATCACCTTGCCAAAACCTCTGCTCAAATCTGATAATCCTTTTGTGAAAAATGTTTCCACAGAAGATTTAGAGGCTTTTTCAATTCTCTTGCAACATTCATCAAAAAACTCATCATACTTTTTGGATTTTTCTTCAATTTTGTCAGAAATACTATTCAAGTAGTCTTTGTCAAAATTTTCAAGGAGCATTACCTCAAGAAATGAAGCATAGGAATACAAAAACAAAGAAAGCTTATAATCATCAAATTCTGCTTTCAATTTATTCTTAACCTGTTTTACATCATTGTCCCAATGCCAATCATCAGATTTATTTAAAATTTTGACAATTTGCTCAGTATGAAGCGACAATGCTTGTTCCGACTCTTTTTTGATATCCTGAACAAGAATATGTTTATTTGTTTTATATTTCTCGTTATCGCAGTTAAATTTGTAATTGCTCATAACATCGGACAAGGTATTTATATCTCCACGAATTTTTGCCCTTTGAGTGGATTTTACATATTCAAGCATTTCAATCTGTATGTTTTTAATTTCATTAAACTTTAATTCAATACCAACCAAAGCAACCGCTAAACAAATCATTGTAGGATCACAAGGTAATTGCATTAGACTTGCCTGACCGCCGCCTACTGAACCTATATCAGTTTTAAGTGAGCCTATAAAATCAGTACTTCCTTTCTTATGAAACATCTGTCTGCCCATAGTATTAACAAAGTATAAACCACTTCCGCCTTCACCTGTTATTCGTTGCTGAAGCATAGACATTATCGGTTGAAAAGCAACTCCGAGTGCTGCCAAATCTGTAAAACTAAATTTTTTGCAATTATATTCTTCCGCAAGTATTTTTTCATCCATGTCAGGAATCAATTCCATATCCATTAAGGACATAGCCATTTCTTCCCTTTTTTCTATCTCATTCATAATACATTCCCCTTTGAATATATAAATCATAAGTAAATATTTAACTCTATAAGGAGATTATACCACTAAGAATTACACGATGCAATAATTTTCGAAATATTTCATCTGTATTATGTAATATTTGCACAATCATAATAGTATAATCTATTTTATAATTTCTATGCTAATTCAGTTATCAACTAATGGTCGGCTCTCATTATTGCTAATGTATAGCGATTACTTACATAAACAATCGGGCAACAGAAATTTTGCATCTTGTAAATCTGTTGCCCGAACTAAATTTTAATTTTCAACTTTCAATTTTAGAGATTTTTATAAAAGTGCAAACGAATAACAGACAGCAATTTAAAAGCAACGAAGTTTTTGCTCCGTTGCTTTTTTGTTAACCTATAAAATCATCGCAAATTGCAATAGCAAGTTGAAACAATTTTTTGAGAATATCATGTTCATTGGAGTAGATATTTGTAAGTCATCGCAGTAAGGAATGTTGTATCAAATATTTTGTTGAATAAAGAAGCAACCGCCTGCTTAGTACACCTAAACAAGCGGTTGTTTTTGTTTATTTATTTTGCATATTTCGGTCTGCAACAACAGGAAATGTTACTCTTATATCTTGTTCTGACTCTGAAATCATCGCACTCTGTGCCACCGTTATTAGCACCGATTGTTGTTATGGTAGAACCGCCCACAGCGATACAAAGCTCTATGTGGTCAAGGGACTTACATCCCTTGGCTTTCAGCCTTGAATCGTATTTTGTAGGTTCGCCGCTCCACGAAAAAATAACAAGGTCGCCCGGCTTAACATCACTCGCACGGTAAAGCTGTCCTGCCTCTAAAAAGTTCACGGCAACAACACCGCACGATGTGGTTTTGCCGCCCGGAATCATATCCAACGCACCTGCTTTATTAAAAAGATACATCTGACCTGCACAACAGCACGCAACAGCATTGACTGTTGTATCATAATTTCCATACCATTTCATAATGTCGCAGCCCTTGCCCGCATCCTTGCCGACAAGTGATTTTGCCGTTGAGATGATTTTATTAGCCTTAACCGGCTGAATGACAGTCACCTTGCAGGTTGCGGAATAGCCGTTCACTTTGGCGGTAATTGTGGCAACACCCTTTGATTTTGCCGTAACTTTGCCGTTTTTGTCAACAGTAGCTACCTTTGAATTTGAAGATGACCATACTGCATTTTTGGTTCTATCGGAAATAATTTTCTTCAAAGTATAGCTTTTGCTTTTATAAAGAGAAAGTTTAGCCTTGTCAAGCATAATATACGGCTTATCGGCAGCATTTACGGTTATACCCTTTGAATCAAACCCACTCATAAATGTATTTTCGGATGGATTTATACATCTTACGGTGTAGGTATATTTCCCCTTGCTGCCTGCGGTTTTATCCGTAAATTCCGTTGATGTTGTGTCGGCAAGCTTTTTCCAGTTCTTACCGTTCTTGACATACACACGGTATTTTTCAGCACCGATAACTTCTTTCCACTCAATTCTTATTCCGCCGTATGCAGCACCGGCGTTCAAAAGCTTTGGGGACGCCGTATATAAGATTGACTTGCCCTTACCGTCATAACCGCTTGCATAATTTTTGCCGTCATTTGTGATACACCTTACGGTGTAAGTACAGTTATGATCTGACATTGCCTTGGTGTCAATGAATGATGTTGAGGTTGTATTGCCAAGACCCTTCCACTCATTGTTTTTCTTGCAATATACACGGTATTTTTCAGCACCGCTGACCTTGTTCCAGGTGAGCTTTACTCCGCCGTAAACATTTTCTGTCTTTGTTATTTTCGGCACTGACAAAAACTTTACGGATTTGCCTTTTGAGTCATAACCGCTTGTGAATCTCTTTGCATCTGCACTGAGGCATCTTACGGTATAGGTATAATTTTTGCCAGATGAAACGGCTTTGTCTGTGTATGCAGTTGAGGTTGTGTCTGCAAGCCTTCTCCAACCCTTACTGCCTTTGTAGTAAACCCTGTATCTTGCCGCACCGTTTACCCTGCCCCAGCTTATTTTCACACCGTTGTTTACACTTTCTGCCTTTGAGATTTTCGGGGTTGCAAGACTTGACCTTGCCGACTGTGACGAAACGACGGGTGCGTTCAACTCAGCCGCACTTGCCGTAAACGGAACTGCCGTTACTGCGCCTGCTGTCATTATCACGGAAAGCAACAACGGCATTATTCTTTTTGTTTTCACTGCTATTCCTCCGAATGATATATTATCAGCTGCTTTTTAATATATACTGTCGGAAGCTATTGTTGTAGGCTCTGTTTCAGGCTGAGTCGGTTCTGTTGGCGTTTGTACCGACTCATATGATTTCTGCTGAGATACCGTTGTCGGTTCCTGTACAAGCTCATTTTCTGCCGCAGGCTGTGTAGGTTCGGTTGTGTTCTGTGATGAAACAGCCTGTGCTGATTTTTTTGTTGTCTTTGTATTCTTTGCAGGTGCTACATATGTATAACCGTAATATTTACACAAGCCCTTGCATATTGCTTCGCCTATTTCATTAATATTCTTGCGAATCCAGTTTGAGCCTGTTACGGTATCATGAAATTCACACTCAACATACAAAGAAAGTGCCTTTGGAACATTGATTTCATAAAGATCTTTCTTGTAGATAACAGCGTCATCTTTACCCGGAGTGATTGCACCGAGTGAATTGCATACAGCCTGTGCGGCTTTTTTACCACTTGAATTCAGGCAAAATACTCTTGTTCCGCCTGTGTAGTTACCGTAACCGCTGGCATTTGTATGAATCGGCATATGAATGTCTGCACCGAACTTGTCCGATTCGGGACAGCGTTTCTGCATAAGTGTACCCGACTTGGCAACCATAACCTCAAATCCGCAACGGTCAAGTGCTTTTGCTGTTGCGGCTGCAATTTTGTCGCACTGAGCCATTTCGTTGGTATTGCCCGTTGCATAGGTGTTTGCATTTTGATTTGACGGACTGAGATAGATTTTTATAACCTTTACTGTTACTTTGCATTTGGTCTTTATGCCGTCAACCTCAGCTGTTATTATTGCAGAACCTTTGCCCACTGCCTTTACTTTGCCTTTTTGGTCAACTGTTGCAACCTTTGCGTTGGATGTTGACCAGGTTATAGGCTTTGATTTGTCTGCCACTTTAGTTTTTATTGTGTAGGTTTTGCCCTTATCAACCGTAACGCTTGTTTTATCAAATATAACAGGCGGTACCGGGGATGTTGTCGCTGTAAAGCCTTTTGAATCATATCCGCTTGCAAATTTCTTTCCGTTCGCAGTAATACAGCGTACAGTATAAGTATAGCTTTTCTCAGCCGACAGATTCTTATCCGTTACGGAAGTTGATTTTGTATCGGCAATTCTTTTCCAAGTGTTTCCGTTCTTGCGGTAAACACGGTATTTTTCAGCACCCTTAACCTTGTTCCAGGTAAGCTTTACACTGTTATAGGTGACATTTGTTTTTGTAACCTTTGGAGTGGCGATATACTTTACGGACTCGCCGTTTTTGTCATAGCCGCTCTGATACTTTCTTGCGTCATTGCTGATGCATCTTACCGTATAAGTATAGTTATTGCCGGACAAAACATCGCTGTCAACGCAGGAGGTTTCTGCTGTATCAACAAGCTTTGTCCAACCGTTCCGTCCTTTGTAGAACACGCGGTACATTTCCGCACCGTCAACGCTGTTCCATGAAAGCTTTACACCGCTGTTTACGCTTTCAAGCTTTGAAATTTGAGGAGTTGCGATATAGGTTGTTTCTGTTCCTTTATGGTCAAAACCGCTTGTGAAGCTTTTTGCGTTGTAACTTATACAGCGTACCGTGTAAGTATAGCTTTTGCCCGACACAACATTTTTGTGAACTAAGGATGTTGAGGTTGTATCGCCTATTCTTATCCATTGTTTGCCGTTTTTTAAATAAGCTCTGTACTTTTTAGCTCCTTTAACCTTATTCCATGTCAGCTTTTCTCCGCCGTTGACGCTTTCGGTTTTTGAAATTTCGGGAGCGGCAATGTAGGTTAGCTTTGTTCCCTTAGAATCGTAACCGCTCGAGAATTTTTTTCCGTCTTCGGTGATACATCTTACTGTGTATGTATAGTTTCCGCCTGAATAAACATCACTGTCAATACAGGAGGTTGAGGTTGTATCGGTCAACTTTGTCCAGCCGTTTTTACCTTTGTAATACACACGGTACAAGGCAGCACCGTCAACATTGTTCCAACTAAGTTTTACGCCTTCGTAAACACTTTCTGCCTTTGAAATTCTGGGAGTTGCAAGACTTGTCTGTGCGTTCTGTTTATTCTGCACAGGTGCTTTTGCAACCTCAACTGCATTTGCAGTAACAGATACTGCTGTTGTGATGCCAAAAGTTACCATTGCTGAAAGTAATATTGGCAATATTTTTCTTGATTTCAAACTTATCTCCTCCTGAATAGAATATCTTAATAAGTATTATCAACAATTAAATCTTATACCCTTAATCTCTATCAGTCAAGACCATTTGGATGATTTTGTATATTTATATATGTTTTTGTCAAAAATGAACAATTATATTTTCAATATACCTACATAAGCAGTTGCATTTATGTGCTTAAAGCACCAATCAGATTGGCAATAATATTTTCACATCTTGTATTTTGGTTTATCACATATTTTTCTTCGCTTTGGTGCAAACAAAATCAGTTAATATACAATTACCGCCTTTGAAAAATACGAGTATATTTTATGCAAATATGCAAAAATCGGACGGTCGTTACGACCGCCCGATTTGATTTGTGTTCTGAAGCTTTATTTATCTTAGCCTTGAAATAATGCGGCTTGCGGTGATCTGCACAATCAAAGCGCAAGAACTCTCGGAACAATTTCCGCAGGAGCTGCCACTGTGCCGCTGCATTTATATTTCTCGGTTTCTTCTTTGGTTCTGAAGCCCCATCCGTAGAGAACGGCGAGAAAGTCCATACCGATTTCTTCGGCACCGTTTGCTTCAATAGTGCCGTCGCCTACAAGGACACTTTCCTCAACTGAAACACCTGTCTGCTCACACGCCTGCAATAGCAGATGGCTCTTTGTTAGGTTTGTACCGACATCTGTTGCACAAACTGCGTCAAACACATCCGCAGCATCGTAGTTTTCGAGCATATCTGTTGTAAACATTCTGTGCTTTTGAGTTGCAATTGCAAGCTTAAAGCCGCTTTTCTTGAGGTCACGGAGAGCGTCATAAATTCCGTCATAAACTGTGAACATCTCTTTTCCCTTTTGAGAATAGAGCTTGCTGTAGTTCTTGACAGCATATTCAATTTCATCATCACTCATATTAAACAGCGTTTTAAAGCCGTATTCAAGCGGTGTGCCGATTACGCCGTAGAGTGCGCTGTGTTCAACAGGCTCATAACCCATTGCAACTGCCGTTGTATTGAAACAATATAAAATTCCGGGGGCTGTGTCGGCAAGAGTACCGTCAAAGCCAAAAATAACTAATTTTTTCATAAAACCGCCCAATCTGCAAATAGATAAAATTCATAAATTACCTGAAATCAATTACAAAAGTCTTTTGCCCTGCAAATATGGAAATACATCTCTGCGTGAATTATACCATTTTTGGAAGATAATTACAACACTTATTTTGCTTATGAGTATAATTTCTAAAATAAAAGCGGTGCAAAAATATGCAATTGTTGTTTTTTTGATTATATAACAATAAAATTTATTTGAAAAACAGGACTTCTAAACAACTTTATTTCTTGACAACATTGTGCGTGCGTTATAAAATTGAAGTATATTACATTGAAAGGTTATTATATTATGGCTTCTACAAAGCATAAAAATCCCGCTGCTAAGCCAAAAGAAAAATATTCGGTACAGCAGGCGCTCACAAACTATTATCTGCTTGTTATGTTCACGCTTTTTCCGTTGTTTTTTACCGACGCATATTTTAACATCAGACATGACAAGTATTACTTTTTCATTATATTGACGGGTATTCTCGTTATTGCGGAATTTCTTCTTATTATGACCGCAAGCGTTGATAAACCGCCGGAAGACTCAAAGCTTGAAAAGCCTAAACCAAAGCATTTGTATGAAGAGCTTTCGTTTATGGACTGGGCATTTATTGTATTCCTCGGGATAAATTTCATTTCAACGCTGTTGTCCGCAAGTCCTTTGGATGCGCTTTTAGGCTCTGACGGACGAAACAACGGACTTTTGCTGATGACATTTTACACCGCAGCATATTTTATGATTACAAGGTGCTTTAAATATTTTGAATACATATTCGTTGCGCTTGCGTTCGGTTCAATGATAGTTTATGCACTTGCGGTGCTTAACTCATTCTATATTGATCCTCTCGGGATGTTTACTCTTCTCACCGACCAACAGACTATTACCGACTTCACTTCAACAATCGGCAACAAAAATCTGCTTTCAAGCTACATCTGCATCGCTATGCCTGTTATGATTGCAATGTCGGTTATCACGGAGAAAACCTTGCTCAGGGCAATTTATCTTATTGCAACAGGATTGGGCTTTGCGGCTCTTATGACTGCCGACAGCGATTCCGGCATTCTCGGCATGGCTGTATTTATGATTATTTACCTTGTATGGTTTTCAAACAGCCTTGTCAGACTGAAAAGATTTTTCCTTTCGGCAACTGTTATGCTGTCGTTTGCAAAGCTGCTCAGATTGTTCTCGCTCTGCTTTGACGACAAAAGCAAGGGCTTTGATAAGTTTCAGGAAATTTTCGTTTTCTCAGGCATCGGCTGGATATTGCTTGCAGCTTGTGCCGTTATTACAGGGATTTTGTATCTTATTGATTACAAAAAACCAAACATCACAATTTCAAAAGCCGTGCCGATTGCTCTTGCCGTTGTATTCGGACTTTGTGCTGTTGCCATGATAGGAATTATGGTTTATTTCAGCTGTATTGACACCAAAACCGACCTCGGCAGTTTTGAAAGAATTATCCGCTTTAACGACAGATGGGGTACTCACAGAGGCTTTATGTGGATAAGGTCGATATGGATTTTCGGCGACGCTTCATTCATTGAAAAGCTGTTCGGCGTAGGTCCCGATATGTTCTACTCCGCATTCAGACCGTACTTTAACGACCTTTTAAAATACGGTGACAGCTCAACAAATGCCGCTCATAACGAATATCTAAACTACCTTATCACAATCGGAATTACGGGACTTCTCTCCTATCTTGCCATTGTGTGCGGTACGATTAAGAACGCAGTTAAGTATGCAAAGGAAAATCCGATGCTGATTGCGTGCGTTTCGGCTGTTATCTGCTATGCTGTTCAGGCTATTGTAAACCTTTATCAGCCGATTACAACTCCGCTGTTTTTCATCTTCATAGCTTTGTGCGAGGCTTTTGTAAGAAACGCCAAGGCTGAAAAATCTGCCGTATAAATATTATGTCTGCGAATCAATTCGGATAAGAAGATTCTGCATTGACTCGCTGCGGTCACGGCGGTATCGTCCCAGCTCGTAGAGGCTGTCGGGATTTTTAGTGATTATATTGGGCTTTTCCGTACAGGTTAGTGTACACGAAAAGCCCATTTCTTTTATCAGCTTTTCGGTCAGGTCATTTTTTGCGCCGAACGGATATACAAAGCAAGTCGGTTTTTTTCCTGTTGCATTTTCAAGCAAGCCTTGAGCCTTGGCAACATCTTCCGTAAGAATAGATTTATATGCTTCGTCACTCTCCCCCGCTTTTGGCAAAACACCCTTTCGTGATTTCAAAGAATGCATATCGTACGAATGATTCTGAATTTCAACATAGCCCGAATCGGACATTTCTTTCATATCGTCAAAAGTTATATGACCGTAGGTCACGGAAATGTCCTTGGTTTCGGTAAATTTTTCGGACACTGACGCAATCGGCGATATGACCGCCTTGCAGTTGTATTTTTCAAGCAAAGGGAGTGCATAATAATAATTATTATAATAGCCATCGTCAAAGGTCAGCATAATACATTTTTCGGGCAATGATTTTTTGCCGTAAGCATAATCGGTAAGGTCCTTTACAACAACGGTTGTGTAGCCGTTTTCGGTCAAATATTTAAGGTCATTTTCAAAAAGAGTCGGCGAGATTGTGTAGTCATTTTGCAGTTTTTCATCCTTTAAAAGTGAATGATACATTATTACGGGCAGTTTCACGCTGTCGGTATCAGCCGTTGTTTCTTTTGTTGCGCCTGTCATTACCGATATTAAAATTACCGCAGACAGGAAAAGTGCCGTTAAAACGATAATTTTTACTGTTTTGTTTGATTTCACTATATTTCCTCCCAATTCTTTGTGCAAAATTTTTTATCTATAATTCTTTATTGTAAATATAATCAAACATCTGCGTGATAGAATATAGCCAAAGTTAATACTGATTACTGATTTTGGTCAATCGGTACTGACTAATATTGCATAAGGATTTATGAATTATGGCAAAAAGAAATTTCAGCTCAAAACGCAATGCAATTTACAACGCTGTGTGCGGTACGGACACTCATCCGAGCGCACGCTGGGTTTATGATAAATTAAAGCCCGAAATTCCCGACCTTAGTCTTGGCACGGTTTACAGAAACATTGCTCTTTTTAAGGATGAAGGAAAGGTCAGCGTTATATGCAATGTAAACGGTGAGGAGCGTATTGACGGCAACACAGAGCCGCACCCCCACTTTGTATGCAACAAATGCAAAGCAGTTATTGATGTTGAAGACAATCAAAATGCTGATGACCTTAAGTCACAGCTTGCCGAAGAGGGATTTAAGGTAGAAAACAGATTTGTTATCTACTACGGCATATGTCCCAAATGCTCGGCAGAAGTACACTAATATTTATTACAAAGGAGAAGTAATTATGAAATGGTATTGCACAGTATGCGGTTATGTTTATGAAGGTCCCGAAGCTCCCGAGGCTTGCCCTGTTTGTAAGGCACCGAAGGAAAAATTTAAGCAGATGGACGAGGAGGCGTCTTTCGCAACAGTTCACGAGGTTGGCGTTGCTCAGGGCGTAAGCGAAGATATTCTCAAGGATCTCAGAGCTAACTTTGAGGGAGAATGCAGTGAAGTCGGTATGTATCTTGCAATGGCAAGAGTTGCAGACAGAGAAGGCTATCCCGAGGTTTCTGCCGCATTTACAAAGTATGCTTTTGAAGAGGCTGAACACGCTGCCAAGTTTGCAGAGCTTTTGGGCGAAGTTCTTACAGACAGCACAAAGAAGAATCTTCAGATGCGTGTAGATGCAGAAACAGGTGCTTGCGAAGGTAAGTTTGACCTTGCAAAGCGTGCAAAGGCTCAGAACCTTGACGCTATTCATGACACAGTTCACGAGATGGCAAAGGATGAAGCAAGACACGGCGCAGGCTTTAGAGGTCTTCTTAACAGATACTTTAAGTAATCATTAAAAAATAAAAAATCAAAAAAGTCAGCTTGATAATCGTATGACCAACAACTAACCGATTACACAACAGACTTTGAACAGGAGATTTGATAGTATGAAATATGTATGCGATGTTTGCGGATATGTTTACGACCCTGAAATCGGCGATCCCGACAACGGCGTTGATGCAGGCACGGCATGGGAAGATGTACCCGAAGATTGGGTATGCCCTCTCTGCGGTGTAGGTAAGGATGAATTTTCCGCAGAAGAATAATTAACAGATTGGCAATTTGGGGGCAGGCAATGCTTGCTCCCTTTTGTATGTACGGGAGTAAATTATGAAAAAATTGATTTCGTGGAATGTAAACGGACTTCGTGCCTGTGTTACAAAGGGCTTTGAGGACTTTTTCAAAGATGTTGACGCAGATATTTTCTGTCTTCAGGAAACAAAGCTTCAAGAGGGACAGATTGACCTCTTGCTTGAAGGATATCATCAGTATTGGTGCTATGCCGACAAAAAAGGCTATTCGGGAACGGCTATGTTCACAAAGGAAGAGCCTTTGAATGTATGTTACGGGATCGGCATTGACGAACACGACCACGAGGGCAGAGTTATCACGGCAGAATTTGACAATTGCTTTGTTGTCACCTGCTACACTCCAAACTCGCAAAGTGAGCTGAAAAGGCTTGATTACCGAATGAAATGGGAAGATGATTTCAAGGCATATTTGAAAAAACTTGAAGAAAAAAAGCCGGTTATTATGTGCGGTGATTTGAATGTTGCACACAAAGAAATTGATTTGAAAAATCCAAAAACCAACCGTAAAAATGCAGGCTTTACCGATGAAGAGCGTTCAAAGATGACAGCGTTACTCGATGACGGCTTTATCGACACATACCGCTATTTCTATCCCGATACAGAGGGCGTGTATTCGTGGTGGTCATACAGATTCAAGGCTCGTGAAAAAAATTCGGGCTGGCGTATTGACTATTTTATCGTTTCAAAAGCTCTTGAAAGCAAGCTTGACGGTGCAAAAATCCATACCGAAATTTTTGGTTCTGACCATTGCCCCGTTGAACTGACGATTGACATTTAAAAAGCAAAATAAAACCCCGACACAGCATACACCGTGTCGGGATTTTTTGTATATTATGAAAAATTTTCAAAGACTGACAATACAAATTTCAAAAGTGTCAATTGACAAAACGGGAATTTCGTCTTGACAAATGATTTTTTGCAAAGAAAATGCTCCGATGCTAAAAAGTATCGGAGCATATATGAGCTTTTTTATAATTAACTGACGGTAATTTTGTTTTGACCGCCTGTTATGTCGGAAAAATTGTTTTTAGCACTTTTAACGAATGCGAAGATTGTTTTCAAAAGCATATTTCTTGTTTTGCTGTCAAGACCTGCAAAGGATTTTAGGATTGTTCCCGTGTTTTTAAGCGGATTTTTCAGCATCTCATTAAAGGTTGCGGTTTCGGTCAGCGACAAAAGGGCAAAAACCTCTTTTGTGAACTCCCGTCTTTGAGCAATTGTCAGCGATTCAACAAATTCTTTCAGCGTGTGGTCAAAGAAAACGCTGAAATTTGTAGTGCTTTTCAGCCTGATAAGACTGTTCTGCTCAATCTCCCATGAATAGATATCGTGCTGAAGAAAACCTTTTTGATTGCTCTTTACAATGGTGTAGCTCTCCTCATGCTCAAATATCATGCCGAAAATGCTTGACTGCGGAACAAAGGTGTAGATTCTGTCGTCAATTTCATAAAATCCGCTGTCCCTGATTTTGTCAAGAGAAAACCCCGGTCCGTCAAAATTGTAAATATAATCAATATGATTTCTTGAATTTTCATCGGTAAAAGCACCGGCATAAACCGCAAGATTTCCGCCCTTTGAGTGACCGCCCAGAATAAATTTTCCGTTGAGCATACGGACTGCCTTTTCAAAATAATCAAGAGCCTTTTTCTGTGACGGCAACGGAAATGTGAAGAACATATTGAAGTCCTCCTGCCAGCCGACAAGAGAAAAGTCCGTTCCTCTGTATGAAATAAAATAATTCTTTTTGAGAAATTTAAAAGTGATTGCGGAAAACTGCATACTCACATCGGACTCAACCTCGTTTACATACCCCGAAACAAGAATTTTGCCGAATCTCTTGCTCTCTGCCGTCGCTTTCAAAAGGTCGACATCACCCTTCCACAATATATTTTTCTCGTAATCATCGGTTGCAAATACACGCATTGCCGCCTGTTCAAGGGTAATTTCATCAAACAGACAGGACGATACCGCACCGTCAAAAGGAAGATATGAAAGCCGTGAAAGCACAAGTGCGTCAAGCTCGTTAAAACCGTCCTGCTCAAATGTCAAATCGCCGCGCCAGCTTATGTAATCAAATATGTCAGCCATACAAATGCCTCCAATCTGTTGTTTCTCTGTAATTATTGTATCACTTTGTACTAATTATTTCAATGCAATTTTGATAATTGTAAAAGAAAAGGACAAACGAATTCGTTCATCCTTTAACAGTATATGAAGTTATCTGAATTTTGCGATTACTTCAAGAAATTCTTTTCCGAATTTTTCAAGCTTTGTTCTGCCCACACCCGAAACTTCAAGCATTTCATCGGGTGTTTCGGGGCATTTTTTGCACATATCAGTCAGCGTTGCATCGCTAAAAATAACATATGCGGGAACGCTCTTTTTGGACGCAATGCTTTTTCGCAAAGCCTTGAGTGCATCAAGTAATTCGGAATTGACAGGCACTTCGGGGCGGTGCGTTTTGACAACCTTTTCGGAGTTTTCAACTTTCTTCATCACAAGCCGTTCCCGTCCGAAAAGCACATCTCTGCTCTTTGGCAAAAGTTTTAGAACCTCGGTTTCATTGTCGGATGAAATATACTCCTTTTCGGCAAGAAAGTCAATTGTACCGAAAATATGCCTTGCCGTAACCTCTTTCATTATTCCGTAGGTTGACTGATTGTTAAGCTCAGCTTTTAGAATTTTCTCGCTTTTACTGCCCTTTAACACATCACAAATCACAGTTTTTTCGTATCTTTGTCCTGTTCTTGCAATACACGACATAATTTTTTGAGCATCAATTGTGACATCAACAAGCTTGTGAACAGAAAGACAGTTGGAGCATTTTCCGCAGTAAGCCTTTTTATCACCGCCGAAATACCGCAGAATAAATCCACGCAGACAATCGTTTGTTGTGCTGTAAAAGGTCATATGCTTTAAGCGTTCAAAATCACGCTCACGAATTTGCTCGTTTTCTTCAATTGTAAGCTCATCGTTACCCTCGGAATTTTCAATCATAAAGCGGTTCAATCGGACATCCTTCGGACTGTAGAGCAAAATACAATCAGCCTCACCGCCGTCACGGCCTGCCCGTCCTGCCTCTTGATAGTAGCTTTCAATGTTTTTCGGCATATTGTAATGAATTACATATGTAACATTTGACTTGTCAATTCCCATACCGAAAGCATTGGTTGCAACCATAATATTTTTTCGGTCAAAAACAAAATCCTCCTGATTTTTCCTGCGTTCGTATTCATCAAGACCTGCGTGATATCTTGTAGCCGAAAAGCCGTTATCGCAGAGCAATTCGCAGACAGATTCAACATTTTTTCGGGTTGCACAATAGACAATTCCCGACCTGTCGCCACGCTCCCGAATTAGGTCAATTAGCTTTTCGTCCTTTGACGATGACTTTATTACACCGAAGAAAAGGTTGGGGCGGTCAAATCCCGTTGTAATTTCAAACGGATTTTCAAGCCTGAGAATTTTCTTTATATCTTCTTTTACATCATTTGTAGCCGTTGCGGTAAATGCTCCGACAATCGGACGATTTGCAAGGCTTTCAACAAATGAAATAATTTTGAGGTAACTCGGTCTGAAATCCTGTCCCCATTGTGAAACGCAATGAGCCTCGTCAACTGCAACCATTGAGATTTTTATCTTTTTGCAGGTGTCGAGAAATCCGTCAGTCAACAGCCTTTCGGGTGCAACATAGATAATTTTGTATTTTCCGTGTTCAACATTTGAAAGCACTCGCAGAAATTGCGGATATGAAAGGGAGCTGTTTATGTATGCCGCAGGGACTCCCGACTGAACAAGCGAGCCGACCTGATCCTTCATAAGCGAAATGAGAGGTGACACAACAATTGTCACCCCGTCAAAAAGTAATGCGGGAATCTGATAGCACATAGACTTGCCTGCACCTGTTGGCATAATGCAAAGTGCATCTCTGCCGTCAAGCAAAGCGTCAACTATCTGTTCCTGTCCGTCTCTGAAAGAATCGTGTCCGAAGTAATCTTTCAACACGCTTAATTTATCACTCATCTTTTTGCCCTTGTCTATCATTCTTTATTGGAATTATAATCATTGTATTCCCGTTCAATCCAAGCCATAAGCAGATTTACAATTTTCTGCTGTTCGACCTCGTTAAGCTGTTTGTCCTTTGCAACTCTGTACCACTTGTTAAGACACCCTCTGCAACAACAGGCACAGGCGTGCTGTGCGATAAAAACAGGGTGTCCCCTCATAGGCGTCTGCTTTCCGTCATTCGGAATATATTTTGGTGCAAGCCGTGTTCTGACAAAATCTTCTGCGTGGGAGCGGATTTTATTCATTCCCTTTTCATTAATGTAGTCGATGTCCTTTTGCTTTAAATGAAACCGACTGCGAAAATCAGATTTTTTCAGTTTATCAAGTGCCTCATCTATTGTTTGCATCGTTTATGCCTTCTTTTATTCTCATAACTTAATTATAAACAATTACTACGGTAATGGCAAGAAAAAATGCGATAGTTTTCTGTTGCAAAAAAACAACCCCACGATTATTTTACCGTAGGAGTTGTTTTCATAGGGTTGCTTTTCAATTATTTTTAGAGATTAAACATCTTTGCAATATTTTTCAGCAAGAGCAAAGAACGCTTTTTCAAGCGAATCCAAGGTTTGTTCCGTCATACTGACCGACATACTGTTTTTGTCGGAAAATATGATTTCAACGATTGTAACCGTGGCGTCATCGACTGTCAGTTCTTTGTTTTTCGGATTATATTTTTTCAGGATTTCCAACGCGTCATCGGCAGCATCGCACAACAACTTCATATCCGTTTCGTTGATTAAAACATTTTCAAAAGCGATATAGCCGCATTTGCAGATAGCGTCAAAAAGGTAAATTGTGCCTTCTTTTCGCACATAAAAAGAACAGCAGTAGTCAAAATTTGAATGATTTTTTGAATAGCTCACGGACACTATTTCCTTTTTTGCACGCATTTTTCGTTTGGAAATATTATGAAATAACGACCGTAAAGTCATATCGGTTATGTCATGGTCGTTCCGCAGAACGGACAGAATTTCGGAGGATTGCCGTCAGGCTTATAGCCGCAGACAGGGCAAACAATTGCCGCAGAGTTTTGCGGATTAAACGGCTGTTGCGGCTGCTGATTTCCTGTGTTGCTCTGCACAGGCATTCCGTTCTGCTGATAACCTGTATTGTTCTGCATAGGCATTCCGTTCTGCTGATATCCCATATTGTTCTGCATGGGCATTCCGCTTTGCTGATATCCCATATTTTTCTGCATGGGCATTCCGTTCTGCTGATATCCCATATTATTCTGCATCGGCATTCCGTTCTGCTGATATCCCATATTGTTCTGCATGGGCATTCCGCTTTGCTGATATCCCATATTTTTCTGCATGGGCATTCCGTTCTGCTGATATCCCATATTATTCTGCATCGGCATTCCGTTCTGCTGATAACCCATATTGTTCTGCATACCGTTTCTGATTTGTTCGCATAATCTCATCAACTGCATTCCGTCATCAAACGCTCTCATAAGCTCATTCCTTACAGTACCGATTGACGAATCAATATACATTGATATGTCGGTTATGAACGGATGATTTACGATGAATTTTGCTTTTAAAGAAGATATTCTTTGCGGTGATGACGATGTGTTTGTATCACGAACATACGGCTGAAGCGCAAGAGGAACATCAAGCATACCGTTTTGCCCGGAAAATGAGTTTGTTGCACCAAACTGACTGCCAAAACCGCTGTTCATGCCCTGACGGTTATCATAGCGGTCGTACTCATCGGGGATTCCGTCACGGTCGGAATCCTGCAGGGTTGTATATCCGAGTTCAAGCCAAAAGTCCTGCAGCTGTGAAAAATCGAATATTTCAGGATTGCTGTTTTTGAAATCTCTGCCTATTGTGAAATAGAATTTTCTGTTATTAAAATCAACAACAAGCTTTTCATTTGTGCCGGCACTTGCCGACTGAACAAATACCGAATATTTCTGTCTGTTCTGTTCACGCTGTTCAAGATGAGTTTTAACATCAGCTATTGTTCTGTTTTTCCAACCTGATGAAAGCGAACTTAATTTGTGCTTGCAGTCGCTGCAAAGATAGCCGTCTGAAAGCTTTTGCCTTGTGAGGGCATTTACCTTTTCCCCGCAAAGGTCACAAAATTTCTTTTCAAATAGTCCCATAAGCGTTCTCCTTTACAAAAGACTAACGATTTTCTTTTGAATGTTTGTAGCGTCTACGACAGAAATTGTTCCGTCATTATCTGTGTCGGCGAGTTTTAATTGATAGGAATCAAATTCAACATTATGAACAACATGTTTTTGAACAAGTGTTGCGTCAATAACATTAACCACACCGTCCATATTGACATCATACGGAACTGTAATGTTTACATCAAAACTAACATCGTCTTTATACAGATATATCTCATACACCCTTGTAACACACTGCGGTTTGCTTACAGTAATGACATATTTGCCTGGGAATGTTTCATAATACAAATATAAGGGTTCTGCATTACTGTTTTCCATTTCATGTTCAAAGCTGCCCTTATAAACGCCGTCAAAAGTGTATTTATCCATCTTAACAGTAATAGTGTCCTTCGGTGAGCCGCCTGTTTTGAAGTTCATTATTATTTTGGCCTTAACCTCTTGCGTCACTTTAACCGATACACTGTAAATGACATCACCGTTTTCACCCGTGACAGCACACCTGAACTGAGTTTCATCAAAATCCGTATTCGGTCTGATGCTCAAAGCATTTGTTTTTGTACCCTTGAAGGAAAATTTGCTTGATGTGGATGAGTCGTCACTTATGTTTCGCCACACATATCTTGCTATACCGGTGCTTGTTCTTCTCCTTACTTTCATCTGCCACTGATAGCTTGCGGCATTGTTGGCAGTAACCGATATAGTTTTTTCTTTGCCTTTCATAATTTCTGCCTCAGTGGACTGATGTGTAAATGATGGCGATTTATCTGCAACAACGTAATATGCCCAAATATAATATTGACCTGTGGTTTCATCCTGAAGAATTGTCGCCTGACCGTCGTCGTTGTACAAGCCACATACTGCGTTCTTGGCAACCGCATATCCTCTGTTCATATTAAAGTATAGCTGACAACAATACATACCGCTGTCAAAAGCTTCTCCGTCGTTGAGCTTTCTGCTAACTTTGTTGTTTTTGTACTCATACCACTCAATATAATCAAAACTGTAGTAAGTGCTGTTTATCGGAGTTGCCGTAGTTGAGGGGATTTTCCGCTGTTCAGGTTTCTCCAAGCCTAAAAATCCAATTATAGGAATTTCTGTCTTCTCAAGAAGTCCCGGAAAGTTACATTTTCCCGAATAAAAAGTACCGCTCTTTGAACCCGTTACTTTACATCTAAAGACAACATCTTTCCACCCTGAGTCAGGTCCTACAAGTTCTGCGTAGGTCTGAAATTTAAGATGGTCTGTAAAAACACCCGAAAATTTCGAGTTGGGTCTGTCGGTTTTATCGGAGAGGTTAACCCAGCTTAGGCTCGGATACTTTGCCTGCCATTGATAGGTAAAGGTTTCGTCTGTACTGCCGCCGTTTACTCCCACGATAATGTTAAGGACATCTCCTATGTAAACCTCGGTGTCGATATATTTGATATAAGCCTGAGCCGCCGCATTTACGGTTACGGCTGTCATAGGAAGAGCCGTTAAAAGCATAAGCACACACAGGGCAACGCTCGAAATACGCTTTGCTTTTTTCTTGATTTTCATAAAAATCCCTCCTTTATGCCCAAGGGTCATCCGAAGCGGGAGTTCGTATGTCGGAGAGTGCAAGATTGCGCCACAAGAACCATTGATTGCCCTTTCTGCGAAGCTCAATCGGGCGAGGTGAGTCCGCTCCCGATGACTGAACCTGAACCTTTGCATAACCCTCGCTCTGATAGGTATATGCATACTCGGAAACGGTTATTTTGTACGGAACATTCGGTGTATAATCGTTCTTCACGGATGAACCCTCAAAATACGAGCGAGGAATATATCCCCTGCCCTTGATTCTGTCACGCAAAAACTGAATATCCATCCCGTTCATCGGCTGAGGCCCTTTTAATACATTGAGCATTTCTATTGTGTTTTCCGGACTTTCATCATATTCAAGCAACACAAGCATTGCAAATGCCGCTGTTGAAAGAGGTGACGAAAAGTCAAGCTCCGGCATTTTTTTGAGTTCATCTGCATTTTTCGGATAATCGGCAAATACAAATGTTTTGCTTTTGTACCTTGCATTGTTTACTGCTCCCGAAACAGCCTTTGTAACATTGTTTTTTACAGCCTGATTTGTCATATTTTTTAAGCTGTCAAATATACCCATAAACAGTACCTCCTTTTTAAAGTGCGTCAAGTGCGGCAGCAAGATAATCTGCCGTTACGGATGAATAAAAAAACGAGCTTATTTTTCCGAATTGTTTTGCCTGTTTAACCCTGTCGGCAAGATCGGGGTATGACTGTTCATCACAAAGCAGAGCCGTTTTGCAGTTTGGCAAATGTTCTTTTATTTTCTCACAAAGCTCAAGCCGCTTCTCGACAGTTGAATTGGCAAGTCTTGTGACATCCATAAGCAAAACATCAACTCTTTGTGCAATGCACAAATCAAGAATTTCTCCGTCCTGATTCGGCGAAACATTTTCAATGCAGAATCTTCCCTTCCTGACAAGTGCATTTTGAATAGCCTCACTAAGCAAATTGTTCTGAACACTGAGCAAAATTTTCTTCAACGGACATCACCCCTTTTCACCTATATCTTTCACTTATATTGTACAATTTTGCGGTACAAGATGAATGTGCCAAACGGCATATTTCACAACATAAACAAAAAAACACAGCCGCCCGATTGCTCGGACAGCTGTGAACTTGTGCTAAAAATATCAATGGTGGGTAATTAAAAAAGGGGGGTAAATAATAAAATAATTATGCCTTGTTCTTAACAGCACCGATAATGTAAAGTGCAGGAATAACAAGACCGCAGATAAGAGAGAACACATTAAACTGTGAGCCGCCTATCATACTGATAATTTCGCCTGCAACACACATAACCGCAACAATAACGCCCCATACAATACATGTGTTTGCCTTGTTCGGAAGTTTTGCATTGATAACGCCGATAATACCTGCAACAAACTCAGCGACCGCACTGATAAGTGCGAAAACGCCGCCGACATAAAGCATAGTCATATCGTATGTACCGTCGTTAAAAGCTGCAAGTGCGGCGATACCGAGAATGGCGATGATTGACACGATCAATGCAATAGCACCGAATACAATCATAAGGATTCCCGTTACTTTAAGAAAAGTTGAACCTTTTGCCTCCATAGTTTTTCCTCCTGTCATTAAATAATAAATTCTATGCGCCCTTGCCTTTAAATATTAACCTGACAAAGGGAGCATTTTGTACAAAAGATATCACCGTCCAAACAGTTATATCCTGTAATTGTATTATACTGTTTTAACAGCAAAAAAATATGTGCCAAACGGCACATATTCAGAAAAAAGTATTTATTTGTCGTCATTTTTGTTATCAAGGATTACAATTCCCGCCTCTCTTGCCTTTACGGCAAGCTCTGTTCTCGACTTAAAGCCTGTTTTTTCAAGCATATACTGTATATAGTTTTTGACAGTACCGGGAGCAATGTAAAGCCTTTTTGCAATTTCCGTGTTTGTATCGCCGCTTGTCAGTTCACGCAAAACCTCAAGCTCTCTTTCCGTAAAATCCGTACTCATTGCATTGCCGAATCTGATTTCGGGAGTTGTGTCGGGGAACACACGCTCACCGTTCATTGTTCTGTCCATAAGCTCAATGATAGGTTCGGGACTTACCTCTTTGTACCAAAAGCTGTCAACCCCTGCCAGTCTTGCCCGCTTCAGGTAGGAATATTCAGGCATTGAGGTAACTATGATTATCTTGATTTTCGGGAACTTCTTTTTAATTCTTTCAGCCGCCTCAAGACCGCTTGCACCCATGGCCGTACAAATATCCATTAAAATCAAATCAACATCTGAATTTTCGCAATGATAATCCGCCATATCGGCATTGCTGATTGAGCCTGCCAGCGTATAGCTTTCACTTTGATTTACATACATTTCAAATAAAGTTCTCGGCATTGACTGATCTTCAACTATCAGTACTCTTGTCATATTGAAACACCTCACTTTTTGGAATTGTGATTTCAAGAACAAAAATTTCGGAAGTCGATATTTTCATGCTTCCGCCGATTTGCTCCGCTTTTTTTCTTACGGAAGAAAGTCCGCCGCCCTCGTTAATTTTTCGGGGAGGTTTTCTGCCGTTATTCTTGAATTTAAAGATATAATTTTCACCGTCGTCAAGACTTTCAAGAAGCATTTTATCCGCCTTGGCGTGTCTTGCGGCATTGTTAAGGCATTGCAATGCTGCAAAGGTCAGCACCCGTGCAACCGCATTATTGTCTGTCGGAAGATTGCCGGCTATTTCAAGCGTTATGCCCACCAGCCTTGCGGCATTTTCAATATCCTTAGCAAAGTTTTCGTCTTTGCGGTCGTTCTCTGCGGTGTTTAAAACAGCAATATTGTTTCTCCACATTTCAAGCAATTCTTTATTATTTTCAGGCAGATTACTGTTTTCGAGATACTTTCTTGTTGCTATGAGAGTGCTTCCGAGCCTGTCATGAATTATCTCCTTTGTGCGGAGAATTTCTTCTTCTCTTGTCAGGTCACAGACCATTTCATTGTATTTTTTCAGATGAACATTAACCTTTTTCAGCTCGCCTATCTCATATTCCAAAATTGAAGTCAGCTTCGTAAACTCTGTTATGTCGGTTGCGACAAGCTGAAAATATGACTTTGAAAAAATTTCCGTTTCCGACAACGAAAAGCTGAAAACTCTGCCGTCATTTAATCTGACTGTAAATGTTCCGTCATTTTCATATTGAGAAACCTCTTTTATCTTTTCTCTGAAAGGCGCTGCAATGTTAAGCGATTTACCCGTAAGCTCAAGGCATATACTCTCCATAAGGTTATTTTTCAGCACAACAAGTCCGTTTTTATCAAAATAGCAAAGTCCGGCAGGCAGACCGTCAAAGCTCTCCTTGATTGACATTGCGGAAATATTGTTGTTCCTGCAGCGGTGAAGCCTTGCCGTTATGTACACAGACATTGCCGTGCAGTATGCTGTTATACCGACAGACAGAGCAAACGGCATTCTGCCGAAAAATTCAGCCATTATGTTAATTGAATTGTCATAGTAAATTTTACTCAGAATCTGAGTGCTTACCAAAAACATTGCCGATGAAATCACCGCAATAGCAACAGCCGAAACCGACCTCCACAATTTGATTTTATACAGAAAAGACACTGTTGCGTTGTGGATTGCCATACAGGTGACAACAAACTGTACGCTCATCAGTGCAACGCAAATGAATGAACGCATTTCAAACACGGGAGTCATATGCCGTCACCTCCGCTCTGCATACGAACAAACACAAACAGCGTGTCGCCGTCATATTCCGTGGTGACATTTCCGCCGAGTTTTGTAATATCGTCAAGTAAATCATCGGGAATTTTCATTTCATTTTTGCTGTCACAATTGATTTTTAAATCAATAAATTTATTATCAGCCTTTAAATTAAACAGCAACGCATCTGTGCAATTCATTTTGAGTCTTATAAATTCTCCGATAAATTTGAAGATTGCAATTGACTTTTCAGCGGATATTTCTCCCGATACATTGCTGAAAAACGAACAGGAAATTCCGTAAACAGAAATGTACTCGGCAAGTTCTCGGATACTGTTTTCAAGCTCAAAAGCATTCAGCATTTTTCTGCTTTTTGCCATAATGAACAGATTGCTTATTCTCTTGATGTAAACATTCACAACACAGGCACGGGCATAATTGACCGAAATATCTCCGCTGTTATTTTCAATGTCTTTGAGTATATTTTCAAGGTCGCAAAGCTGCGGGCGGATAAATTCGGTTATGTTGTCATAGAGCTTGTTCTGTTCGGTTACTGCCGCTCTGCGTTTTTTCAGCTCTGCCTCTGATTTCAAGATTACATTGTATTCTGAAATCTGTTCCTTAATCTCCGAAAGCTCTCTGTTAATTCGGTTAATTGCCGATATGTCTTCCGTCCAAACTGCCTTACCGCCTTTTATATTATGCTTTTTAAGAATTATATTTTCATCAATCACAACACTGTTACCGTTTTGCAGAACAACATTTTTTGAAACATTTGCCGCATTTTTTGAGCGGTATTTCATATCGCCCTCATTGTCAAATATGAGAGCGTTAAGATTTGACGCATTGAAAAAATTGCCGTAACCCGTATTTGACGGCACAAGACCTATCTGAATAAGGCTTTCCCATAAAGCAATTGAGGCAAAACAGAACACCTCGGGAACATTATAAATTCTAAGTCCCGAATATCCGTGATTCAGATTGTTCCAAACGGTATAAATTATTGCGACAAGAATTATTACAATCGGAATCCACAGCTTTTTGCGTGTTGCGGAAATTCTGCATTGATTGATTGAAAGCACAATTGACGAAAGCACAAGCATAAAAATCCACACTACAATTACATAGTAAACAGGACCGTAACTGTATTGTTTGTTCCAATTGTGAAAATCGGGTTCAAATACAAAAGCAAGCTGATGAAAATCGTTTGTCATAACAAGCAGCACAAGAACGGCGGCAGGTATAATCAAAAGATATTTTCGGTTATTTGTATTTTCAGGCTTACCGATATTCAGCGTTGCAAAAAACATCATAAGCGGCAAAAACACCATTGCTATGTAATATGAATACCAAAGGTACCGTCCGTATGTGTTGATGTCGGCAGGGCTGTTGTATTTTATAGCACGAAGAGCCATCCACAAGAGCATAAGCGTTGCGGATATCACAAGGCAGATTCTTATATTCTTCTGAACAATGCGATATGAAACAGACACACCCCAGCCTATAATAAGCCCCGAAAAAATAATAACATCAAAATTTTCCATATAATTATCTGCTGAGGAAGTAAGATGAGAAAAAATTCTCACCGCACCGCCAAACAGGAATATAATTATCCCGATAACAGTCAGAAGTTTTGTTTTGTCTACTTTGCGAACCATATGCCACCAACCGGTTAATTTTAAATAGATTTTATGTGAATCGCCAAATTAAGATTGTATCACTTTATTACATAATAACACAAAGATATTGATTATACAATTGAATATCTTCTTAAAAAACAAAATTAGGGTTGATAAATTCCGACTCTGTATCAATATCGGCACCGACAGACAGAGTCATACTTTCAGATAAAACACAAAGACCCCTTATGACAATTATTATGATATTGCCATAAGGGGGTTATCGTTTATTCGTTTTTACTGCTGTTCATAAAACAAATCTGCTCAGGTTTAAATTTTGTTTCTTCGTTTTTTCATATAGATTACAGCTACGGCAGAAATTATCAGAGTGAACAAAATTGCTGTCAATATTATTCCGCCTGTTTGAACTGCGTCTGCGTTGTTGTTGATTTGAGTGCCATTGCCTGAGGAGTCAAGCGGGGTTGTTTCAGATGCAGCCGAATCTGAAGAATCAATGGGTTTTGTTTCAGATACAGCCGAATCCGAGGGGTTCGGTACGGTCGGTTTTGTCGGTGTGACAGCTGAATTGTCAACGATTGCATTTGCGGTATCGGTAATACCGTTTGCCGCTGCAGTAATGACAGCTTTACCCTCCTTATGACCTGTAACAACGCCAAAATTGTCAACCGTTGCTATGCTTTCATCAGATGAAGTGTATTTAATCTTACTGTTTATCTGTGAAGCAACAGGCTGAACAGTCTTCTCAAGTTTTTGGGACTCATCAACCTTTACGGCAACATCGTCTATGCTCAGGGACTGAACTTTTTCCGGAACAGGCTTTGATGTGAGTCCGGGATAGAATTCAGAGATTACATTTATATCTTCCTCTGAATTGCGTGTTTTCCAATCCTTTTCGTTCTTATCGGAAATCAAACATTCAAGATATGCCGTATCGGTTCCCGTCTTTTCAAACACCCGTGAAGGGATATCATCGGATATAAAGCAGACCTCGGCAGTATTTCCGATTTTGATGCTGTTTATCTTTTCTCTGCCAAAGGAGGTGTAAATCGGATTTTTCGCCTTATAGCCGTCCTCCATTGCTTTACACATTTCTTCAACATCATAATCAACAAGCCTTACATAATCTCCGCCCGAATAATCTTCATTGCCCTTATTTTGAACCGTTGCACGAACAAAGAACTTAGCGTTGTCGTTATCATCGGTAATCAGGTTGATTTCGGACAATGTCAGTGATGTAATGTCAAGGTCTGCACCCTGCTTGAAACTGAATGAATCGGAAATGAGCTTTTCTTCTCCGTTTTCAGTTACTGTGAAATACATTGAAACCTCGTCTGCTTTCTTATCATCGGGAAGAGTGTAATAGAAATCAAAAGCTTTTGCCTCTGCCGAAAGCCATACGCTTTCCTTTGTACTGTCATAAGCTTTTCCGTTTACATACAGTGTTACGGTTACATTTCTGCCCGATTTGATGCCAAGATTTTCAGCGTGACAGGTAACATTGACTGTTTCACCGCCCGTTGGATAATCGTTGCCGAACTCGATTGCATCTATCGCCTCAGGCATATGATATTCGGAATCCGTATTATATTCGGAAACAACAAACATATTGTTTACATATGTACAACCCTCATCCGTAATCTTTCTGTCAAAGGCATTAAATGCAGTAAGCAGGTCGCCGTTTTCAAGAACTACCGCTGAGAAATTGCCTTTATACAGACCTGAGTTTTTGCTTCCGTAAATACCGTTTTCTGTAAGATAGGTCTTGCCTCCCCAATAACCGTTAATCAGATATATCGGGTTGTCAAGTTTTTCGGTAATCGGATTTGAATTTTCGTCATACATAAGGACTCCGTTGGAATCGAGTTTACCTACTTCCGTAACCTTATCAAAACGGTTGAAAACAAACTGCCTTGCCCATATTTGTTGTTGATTGCTCTCGGTTGTTGTCCACAATGCGTAGATATCACCGCTGCCGTTGGTGAAAACCGAGAAGTCATCGTTTGTGGTATAATCGTCTTTTTCGGAAATGAAGTTAGGCTCAACATACGAGTCACTTATCTGTGAATATCCGTCTGCGTCACTGTAAAGTCCGTTTGTAAAAATGTTGGTAATATTCTGATAAGCATATGCTCCGTTACACTTGTAGAACAACAGAGTATTCTCAACACCCTGAGTGTTTATGTTAATGAACCTTGGATTAGCCGTGACATATCCGTCCTTTGTAAGACGCATTGGATTCGATGATGTCATTTTTCCGTTGTCCATCTTAAAGCTTTGGATATAAAGAGAATTGTTTGTTTCAAACTGCGATGAGTCAAAATCGCTTTCAACCTCAAATTTATCAATAGAATCAAGTGTAAAACCGTATGTGTCGGAGGCAACATATGAAAGCAAGGTTTCGTCACCGTATGAAACGGCGTCAAAATATTTGAGATACTTTCCGTTGATTGATAACGCCTCACCTGCCGACCATTTTCCCGTGTCCACACTGTAGGTGGATGTGAGCAAAGCGGTTGGCATTGACTGCAGCTCCTCAATAGTGGTATCAAGGGTAACCTTTTCCATGTTCATTGACTGGTAGAACATCTGAACAGAATCGCTCTCGCTGTTATACACAACCTTCGGCATCATATACAGCTGCTTTTTGCTTTTGTCCGATATCACCCTATAATCGTGGAATTTGCCGCTTTCCTTATTATAGAAAATAGTCGCAATGCCGACTGAATTCAACAAATCACGGTTATTGCTGCGTGACGCTATCATACACTTGTTCCAAGCGATAAGGATATCATCTCCACAGTCTGTCATAACTGCGTCGTGGTCTATTTTTTCGTAATCCTCTGTAAGCTGTGAAATTTTTTCAGAGGTTTCTTTGCCGTAAGCGTCTTCAACCGCACGCTTTAAAAGTGAGCCTGAGTCAACAATGCTGTCTGATTTTTCATCATAGATATAGAAATGAAGAACATTATCCTTAGATGTTGCGATATCTGTTGATGTACTTACGATAAGATATCTATCATTGCCGATTGAAATAATTTCGGGATTTACGAGTGTGTCGGTTGACTGCACAACCTTTTCTTCGATCGCATTTTTCGGAACAGTCAATTTTTTGGAGGTTTCTGCTGTTGAAACAACCATGTCCTTTATCGTTGTATTTTTAAGCAAATTAGTTTCAATCTTAGACTGAAGCCTGCTCAAATTCATAACATCATTTGAATCGCCGAGAGTGTTGAACATTTCGGTTGTAAAGAAGTTATCGCTCCAAGAAGCTTTAAGGAACAAAAGTTCAAGCGTTATACTGCCTGACATTCCGACAGTTCCGACTCCTCTGAGATAATCATTGAATTGGATATCAAACTTAAAGTCAACACCGCCCGATGCAGAGAGCAAGCCGTCAAAGCCAACGCCGACACCCGCTCCGAGTCCGATTTTCAGCTCATATACACCCTGGAAGGTTGAAGCGTTTGCATCATCGAGCTGATCGAGAGTAAGAGCAACCGATGAACCCGTTTCGCCGTCATTGTTTGCAAAAATGCCCATATAAATGTTCACATTGATTGAAGCCGTAAAATATGCAAAACACGGAATGTAGCACAGCACAAACGGCATACTCACTCTTATTGAACCGCCTGCACCTGCAATAAACAGGTTTCCGACAAAATTCCATTCGCCGTTATCGTCAACATAATAGTTGCCCTGATAACACAATGTAATGCTGAACGAGAGCTTTACCGCCGTTTTCATATTCAGCGAGTCGGTAAGTGCTTGACCTATGGCGTTTTTTGGAAGACCTGCGGATGAATTGTTGGCTGTATCGTAACCGTCCAATATGTTTCCGAGCTTTTTCGCCTTATCAAGAGGACCTGCCGACGCCCATGTGCTGTCTTTTGAAGCGGCATCTTTCAGCTTGCCGAAGCTTACTCCGATTGTAAGTGTATTGATTTCGTGACCGTCCTTGTCTTTTCCTGCCGTACCTGAATTGATAATCGGGGTAAAACCTTTTAATGAAACAGTAGGACTTACATTGCCCAAGACAGGGATAGGCTGAGCCATTGTACTCGGCGCACCCACATCAGGCGCATAGGTTATTGTATCTATTACCGAGGTTGCAACAAAGTTGTATCCTGTATCAAACTTTCCGTAGCTTGAATAGATTTCGTTTGCATTGCTGTCGTAACCTTTCCATAACATTTCAACATAAAGCCTGTCGCCCTGCTTTACCATTTCGGAAAGTGTACTTGCCCAATGCGAAACTGTCTGACCTTTTTCAAGCTCAACATCATATTTGGATTTTATTCCGTCCTCATTTTCAATGCTCCAGCGAACAAGATTGACAGGTTTGTCGGCACTCTGTCCCTTTGTGTTCAGCGACAGGTCAAACTGAACGGCATTTGCGGTTATGAGTGTAATTGTATCGCCGTAAACCGTTCCGTCCGAAGAAACTGCGTTAATCCTTGTGGGAACAACACCGTTTGTTTTATACTGCAATTTTAGCTGTGCTGTTATACTTGTTTCATTACCTGATGAAAGATAGTCAGCCATATTGATATCGCAAATATAGTAACGGTGATTGAAAAATACCAACGCTCTGTGGATTTCGTCCTTTGATGCCGAAATTTTTACTATTTCGGAGTTTTCACCGTTAGGATTTGATTCAAGACAAAATTCACCGTTCTCATCCGACACAGCCGAATAGCTGTCCATAGTAATCTGTGCTCCGCTTACAAGGTTGTATGTATCGGTTTGGCTTGTCGGCGGATTTATAACCGTACCCTCCTGCAGCATTGTTTGTCCGTAGAAGTTAAAGGTTTGATAATCGCTGCCTGTTTTTTCAAAGGTCAATGTAATATGGTTATCATTGACATCGTAAGGGTTTTGTATTGCAAAGAAGAAGCTGTTTCCGTAATAGTTTTTTGTCTGATGCGACGCACTGTCGGTATAGCTCCACCTTGCACGGTAGCCCTTGTCAGGCTGAGCATAAAAAGTGATAATTTCATTTACCGACATATTATTAAATACAGTATCGGTTGCACCGTCCTGTGCCGAGTAGCCTTTAAGTGTAACCGAGCCGTCGGAGTTTTTGACTGCATACTTTCCGTTTTTGCCGATAAAATCACCGTTATCGGGATTTGTAACCTTTAATACAGTTGTTGTATCGGCAAGGCTGAAATTCGGAGTCACCGAAAAATACAAATCCGAAAGCTGTACATCAACTGAAAGAGTTCCTGTATTTTTGGTTATAATATCGGCAGTTGACAGCAAATTATCTGTTGACGCCGCCCTTGTGTCAAGCTTCATATTCCAAAGATGTGACGAAATTCCATCGGCATATTCAAAATTGAATTTAAGTGTATCCGCAACAAGGTAGTTATTTGTATTCTCTCTCGGTTTAGTCCAGCTCAGCGTACCGATATGCTCGTTTGAATAATAGAATTCACCCTTGCAGTTTTCATTATCGGCAACAAATTTCTGTCCTGTTGTTTTTGTGTTGTCAAAGCTTTCAACACGCAAGGAAGAATTTGACACTGTATACACAGGCTGAATTACTATCTTCTTATCCTTTATATACGAAGCATATTTTTCAAGAATTTCAGAGGTAAGAGTAAACGAATCGCTGTCAAGCTTATAAAGCTCAGAATGATTTGAGGTTTTGCCGCTTTCACAGAAATACACACCCTCAAGCTTTACCAAGCCGTTAAACTGAGTGTCAATAGCCGCAGAAACAGCCGATGTTTCATCTCTGTAAATATCAAAGGATGCACCTGTGTTTCTGTCACTGTCATGCATAGACGCAGGGTCAACCAGAAGAACATTTTTTGCGACCTGTACATTTGAAAGCTTGCCGTCAACATAAATTGCCGTAGTGTCAGGCTCAATAATGCTCAGGTTATATTTTGTCATATTCAATCGAAGATTGTGGTTAAGATTTTCAGCACCGCGATTATAAACCTTGTAACCGGCATAACCCACTACTGCACCCTTGTGAAGAGCGAGATAGAGATAATGATCTCCCTTAACCTGATTCTGATCAAGATTAGCTGTTCTTTGAATAAACGAATCGCCGATATTTGTCATATTCCAGCAACCGCCTATACCGCCGAGTTCATGCACCCAATCATAGTTAGAGGTATTCGACTGAAATTTATCGGTATCGGCAACATAAAAAAGTTGGTCGTCAGACGCTGTTGAACCGCCGAAGTTATCAATTGCAATTGTGATTGAATCAACACCGGTAAAGTTAATTTTTTCTCTTGAACGGGCTGAAACGCAGTTATTCTTACTGCTCCAGTTGTTATCGTATTCAAGCTTCATATCAGCACCGTCCGCTTTATATGCGTGATTCTGACTGCCTGTACCTCTGTCCGTAGCGGTAGCAACATCGAACTGTGAGGCGTCAATTATCTGAACTCCTCTTGTGCCTGTGTTAGTGTCAACCATTGAAGATGAAACATATTCTTACGAAGCCGTGAGAGTGGTTAGATGTCTTTCCTCTGCGGCTGCCATATCGGTAATGTTCACTTTTCTTGTCTGACTTTTACTGTCGGCAACGGTTATGTCGTCAAGACACACATTAAAATATGTGTCGCTTTTTGCACCGTCAAGCATTGTAACCGGAATTTTAATTTCAGACATACCGGGAGTAAATTCAAGCGGCATTTGAACAGCCTTGTATGCCTGACCTGCTTTTGCGGTAGCGGATTCGGTTCTTATTGAAAATGTACCCGTAGTACCCATATTACCTGTTCTTTTTACGGTAACATAAGCTTCATCGCTGTTTGGGTTTACGCTTGTATCGACAAGCTCAAGATATGTAGGAGGAATTTTCCTGTCTTCAAGTATTGTAAAGGCACAGCTTGTCTGAGCGCCTATACTGCCGCCCTTTGGATTGCAAAGATTCAGTGTAAATTCAAGATTTGCCGTAACTTCGTCCTTTTGATGAGTCTGAATATATACGGTCTTAGATTTTTCGCCGTCTGCAAAATTAAGGGTAAACTCACTCGAAGTCGGCATTACTTCATTAAGAAGATAGTCGTTATGCTTGCTCGCATTTTTACGCACCTGCTGAGTATTTTCATCATTGTTTGACGGATAAATCCTCTCGCTTTGAGTGTGCGTTGCAATAAAACTGTATTCCTCCATATCGTAATAGGGATTTGCTTCACCGTCAACGGGCGTTGAAGAGGATTTGTTATCAAGAAAAATCTCGTAATCAACACCGTAACAGGCTGTCAAATCAACTGATTTTACCGTAATGGAAGCCTCACCCTTTGTTCCGCCCTCTCTGAACACATCAACAGCATAAAATTCATCCTGTTTAAGCTGTGACGATGAAATAGGAAACATAAATGCACCGTTTGGATATTCGGACTGCGCCTCTTCGTTTTCCGAAAGATAACGCTTTGCAAGCTCATCATAATCATACAGCCGTGTAAAATCCTTGTCGTTTTCTTTTGCCGTAACCGATAACGATGATATACCGCATAACAAAACCGACAGGCTAAGAATCAAAGCCAGACTCCTTTTGCCTGCTTTTTTAGCATTTTTTACTACGCTCATTATAATCGCACCTCCTGATTTATTGAAACCTGATAATATTATTTTGCTTAAATTTTATCACATTATATACAAGATGTCAATTACAATTCCATAATTATTGTGCAGTTTTGAAACAAAAGTTATTTTATAATAATCTTCACAAACAACAAAAAGCACCTTACATATTCGTAAAGTGCTTAATCTGCTTCTTCTGTTTTAACCGTTCTTGCTCTCGGCTTTTTGGGAGCGTCAGACTTGACCTCTAAAAAACCGCCCCTTTTACGGAGCGGTTAAGATTTATGCAGGAATATATTCCGATTTTCTCGGAATTTTTAAAAAAGAATTAACAATAGGTAAATCAACATCATAAACGGCGGTTAATTTTCGCAGTAGCTTCCGCCTTTTCACTGCTGTAAACCCTACTTTGGAAAGTGAGTGAAATTAAATTTCATTCCTGCCCTCAAGAGCCTTTGCAAGGGTGTATTCATCGGCATATTCAAGATCGCCGCCAACGGGGATACCGTAGGCAAGCCTCGTCACCTTTACACCAAGTGGCTTTAAGAGCTTTGAAATATACAAAGCCGTTGCGTCACCCTCAACAGTCGGATTGGTTGCCATAATGACCTCTTCAACCGATTCCTCGTTAAGCCTTGAAAGCAGTTCTTTTATAGTAAGATTGTCGGGGCCGATACCGTTAAGCGGCGAAATTGAACCGTGGAGAACATGATAAACGCCCTTAAATTCGTGGGTGTTTTCAATTGCCGTAGCATCTCTCGGAGTTTCAACAACGCAGATAACGGAATGATTCCTTGCGGGATTTGCACACACGGGACAAAGGTCTTTGTCTGTAAGATTACAGCATTTACTGCAATAGTGAATCTTTGTGTGGGCATCCATCACCGCACCTGCAAGCTGTTCTGCTTCAGTCTTTGACAGATTGAGAACATAATACGCAAGCCTTTGAGCGGTTTTGTTGCCGATCCCCGGCATTCTTTCAAACTGCTCCACCAAATTTTCAAGCGGAGCAACATTATATCCCGACATAATCAGAACATTCCCGGAATGTTAAGTCCGCCCGAGATTGTTTCCATTTTGCTCTCTTTTTCCTTGGCGGCTGCTCTGATTGCTTCATTTGCGGCTGCCATAACAAGGTCTGCGAGCATTTCTACATCTTCAGGGTCAACAACCTCGGGTGAAATTTCAACCTTTGTAAGTTCCATTTTGCCTGTCACGGTAACCTTTACCGCACCGCCGCCTGCTGCTGCCTCATACTCTTTTGCCTCAAGCTCCTTTGATGCTGCCTCCATATCGTCCTGAAGCTTCTGAGCCTGACGGGCAAGCTGCTGAATGTTGTTTGCTCCGCCGCTGCCGTAACCCTTTGGTAATCTTGCTTTCATAATTTTATCTTCCTTTCGGTTATTTTTGTGTTATTATTACATCGCTTCCCTGCAAGCTTTCAACAAGCCTGTCAACGGGATCGGTTTTGTCTTCCTGTTTTGCACTCGGTCTTTTGTACGGACCGAGGTTATAGTGCTGACCTGTTGTTTCAAAAATAAGCTGACGGATTTCCTGCCGTCTTTCGTTATTTTTGAGAAGTTCAAAAGCCATTTCGTTATCTGTGTCAATCAGCATATATTTTCCGCTTGTGTAAGCAGAAGAATTTGCAAATGCCGCCGCAATTGCCCTTGAAACAGGTTTCATATTATTGACTACCTCCGCCCAATCGGGGAAGGGCTGTGCGTTGTTATAGATTGCGTCAAGGTCAACGCTCTGCCTTTGAACTGCTTTTTTAGGTGCGGAAGCTGTCAAAACAGGCTGTTCCTGTGCAGGCTGACCCTGAATTTTCGTTGTCGGAGCAACAGGCTCATCCTTTTCCGTTTCAACAACAGGCTTTACTTCCTGCACTTTTTCGGGTTCGGATTTTTGAACCTCCGGTTTTGGAGGTTCACTCTGAACAGGCTGTGACACAGCTTGTACCTGTTCGGGAACACAGTTTACCCTTATTCCCTTTTTAACTGCCTTTTCAAGGGCGGTTACCCTTGCGGTCAAAGCCTCAACCGTTCCGTCAAGCTCTGCCGACGACAGCTTTACAACCGCCATTTCAAGCTCTGTTCTGTCGCCTGTTCCCCTACCCATATTCTGATATGCCCTTGAAAGCACATCCATATAATAAACAATGTCGGCAAGTGACAGATAATCCGACTGGACTTGAGCCTGCTCAAACTCATCGTCAGCCATAATAATGATATCTCTCGGATTTTTCACCGACTTTATCAGCATAAGCGTTCTGAAATGCGAAAGCAGTTCATCGCAGAGCCTTGCCATATCCTTGGACTCACCGTAAAGCCTGTTGACAATTTCAAGAGCCTTTGCGGTATTCTTATTGATAACGCAGTTAGCAAGCTCAAAAAGATAGGTCTTTCTTGCAAGTCCTGCGGCACTGCGAACAACATCTTCATCAATGTCTGAGCTGATTGCAATACATCTGTCAAGAAGAGAAAGAGCATCCCGCAACGCACCGTCGGCAACAGATGCGGCAAGCAACGCTGCACCATCGCTCAGCGTCACTCCCTCCTGACTTGCAACATAGAGCAGTCTGTCTGCTATTGCACGGGGTGGGATTCTGTGAAAATCAAAACGCTGGCATCGTGACAGAATTGTCTGCGGAAGCTTGTGAACCTCGGTAGTTGCCAAAATAAAAATTGCGTGCTCGGGAGGTTCTTCAAGCGTTTTGAGCAAGGCATTAAAAGCCTCGGTTGTGAGCATATGAACCTCGTCGATAATGTAAACCCTGTATTTGCACTTTGACGGCTTAAACTGAACCTCGTCAATAATCTGGCGAATATCGTCAATTTTTCTGTTGGAGGCGGCATCCATTTCGGTAACATCAAGAATACCGCCGCTGTCGATGCCCTTGCATATTTCACATTCACCGCAGGGATTTCCGTTTACGGGATGAAGACAATTTACCGCCTTTGCAAGAATTTTTGCGCAGGTAGTTTTGCCGGTACCCCTTGAACCCGTAAAAAGATACGCATGGTTAAGACGGTTGGTGCTAAGCTCATTTAAAAGAGTTGTGGTTATATGCTCCTGTCCCGAAACATCGGAAAAGGTTTTAGGTCGCCATTTTCTGTAAAGTACCTGATACAAAAATTCACCCCTCAATCAACAAAAAATGCAAGCCGTCAGCCGAAACAACGGCAATCGTACAAATGAGTGAACGACAGACTTACTGCATCGCATCGGCAATACTGCTTAATGCTGCTCGGTTCCCCGCCTGACATGATTCACAGACCCCAATCGCACAGGGCCTGTCGCTCACTTAATTGCACGCTTTTTGACTTCTTGCAATTCTGAACTGAATTATTCATTTCTTTGTTCGTAAAAAGAAATATATTGTACAAAAGAACACCATTGCAAGACAAGCTGATTGTTCAGTCTGCTTTACAACGAACTTATTATACCATAACCGATTGATAAAATCAATAGGTTATGGTTATTTTTATTGTTTGCAGTCACAGAAAGATATCGTCTGTTTTGCAGCGGCAAACCTTGTTCACCGCTGCAAATGAATACACATTTTTGATTAAATCATAAGTTATGTGAATAAACAAAATGTTACATCAATGCGGGCGTCCAATGAACGCCCCCACAGCATAGACTGCATAAACACTTGCAATTTTTCACTCGGGCATAATATGCTGTTTATTATGCAATCTATCTTCACGAATTGGGAACGGCGGCTCGCCGTCAATTTTTAATTTGCTAAGATTTCCCTTGCAACGAATACACCGCCGGCGCTGGCATGAGAAAGTGAATGTGTAACGCCGCTGCCGTCACCGATGATATAAAGTCCCTTGTGGGGCGACTCGAGATGCTCGTCAACATCAACTTCCATATTATAGAACTTGACCTCAACACCGTAGAGAAGTGTGTCATCGTTGGCTGTGCCGGGGGCAATTTTGTCAAGAGCATAAATCATTTCTATGATACCGTCAAGGATTCTCTTTGGAAGCACAAGACTCAAATCGCCCGGTGTTGCATCAAGAGTCGGAACAACAAGTCCTTCTTTGATTCTGCTCGGATTGCTTCGGCGACCTCGAATCAAATCACCGAAACGCTGAACAATTACACCTCCGCCCAGCATATTGCTAAGACGGGCAATGCTTTCGCCATAACCGTTGCTGTCCTTGAAAGGCTCTGAAAAATGCTTACTGACGAGGAGTGCAAAGTTTGTGTTCTCTGTCTGCTTTGCCTTGTCTTCATAGCTGTGACCGTTTACTGTGATAATGCCGTTTGTGTTTTCGTTTACAACGCAACCCTTCGGATTCATGCAGAATGTACGCACATTGTCCTCGAACTGTTCTGTGCGGTAAACAATCTTGCTTTCGTAGAGTTCGTCTGTGAGGTGTGAAAAGATTGCGGCAGGGAGCTCCACACGAACACCGATGTCAACACGGTTCGACTTTGTGGGAATATTAAGGTTATGACAAACATGTTCCATCCACTTGCTGCCGCTTCTGCCGACCGAAACAATGCACTTTTTGCACTCATAATTTTCATCGGCTGTGTCAACAAGGTATCCTTCCTTATCATTGCCGTTCTTGAGTTCAACATTTTCAACAGGTGTATCAAAGTAGAAATCAACCTTGTTTTCAAGGTAATCATAAAGATTTTTAAGCACAATGTAGTTGATGTCCGTACCGAGATGACGGACTGATGCGTCAAGAAGATTAAGCTTATTCTGTAAACAAAGCTTCTTAAAGCTTGTGCCTGCTGTGGAATAAAGCTTTGTACCCTCTCCGCCGAACTTCATATTGATTTTGTCAACATATTCCATAAGCTCAATAGCTTTTTTCTTGCCGATATGTTCGTAGAGCGTGCCTCCGAAATCGTTTGTTATGTTGTACTTGCCGTCCGAAAACGCACCCGCACCGCCGAAACCGCTCATAATGGAACAGGTTTTGCATGAAATGCAATTTTTAACTTTGTCACCGTCAATCGGACATTTTCTCTTTTCAAGAAGATGACCTTTTTCAAATACGGCAACCTTTATTTCAGAGTTGTTTGTTACAAGCTCATATGCAGAAAAAATTCCGCCCGGACCTGCGCCTACAATAATAACATCGTACTTTTTCATTATCATTTTCTCCTTTATTTGTTGTGGGTAACATTTAAGGGCAATAAAAAAACCGCCAAAACATAATACTACGCCCCTTAACGGGGATTATAGTAAACTGTTTAAGGCAGTTTGTAGAAACACCCGTCCGTATTACGGGCTTATACAATCCAACTTCTGCACACGGCAGAAAATTGTTCTGATAAAAGTCATCAAAACCTTGGTTATTGTAACAAATAACATCACAATTGTCAACAAAAAAACGTAAAAATTTAAAATCTGTTATTTTTCCTTTATCGCATAAAAACTACACAATAATTATTCTTGCCGACAAATGCATAAATATTATTCAAACTTTTCGGCAACCTCGCCAAGACGCTTGTAGATGCTGTTTTCGGGAACATAACCTCTTACAAACGAAAGCGGATAGATGTTGGTGTTTCTGCCGATTACCGAACCGGGGTTAAGAACGCTGTTGCAGCCTACCTCTACATGGTCACCGAGCATTGCGCCGAACTTTTTAACATTTGTGTCAACCTTTTCGCCATCGCAAAGAACGGTTACAAGGCTCTTGTCACTCTTAAGGTTTGATGTGATTACACCTGCGCCTGTGTGTGACTTGTAGCCGAGAATACTGTCACCGATGTAGTTATAATGCGGAGTCTGAACACCGTCAAAAAGAATTGAATTTTTAAGTTCTGTTGAGTTGCCTACAACTGCGCCTCTGCCGACAATTGCGTTGCCTCTGATAAAGGCGCACTGTCTGACCTCGGCATCTTCGCAGATGATGAGCGGTCCGCCGAGATATGCGGAGTCAAAAACCTTTGCACTCTTTGCAACCCACACATTTTCTCCCCTCTGTTCGTAGATTTCGGGATCAAGAGTTTTTCCGAGTTCAATGATAAATTCGCTTATTTTCGGAAGAGCCTCCCACGGATAATCAACGGTTTCAAGCAAGGGCTTCGCAATAGTCCTGCTGTAATCAAACAAATTTTTTGCCAATAATTTTTCGTTTTCCATTTTTAAAATTTACTCCCAATATATATTATTCTTTCAAAGAATTTTATGGTTTTATACCTCAACAAAGAACAGCCAGTAACCGCTTGCGTCCTTTCCTGCAACGAACTCAACTCCTCCGCTTATGTACTTTGAAAATACATAGCTTTTGCCGTTCTGAGGATTTGTCACGGTGGCACAGCTGCCCTCGTGAACCCAACGCTCGTTGAAAACATTTATTCCCTTGATGAGAAATGTTTCTTTTGAAGTTTTGCCTACAAATCTGTAATTTTTCATAAAATCAGCCTTCTTTGACCTTTTGCGGTGACAGCCTGTTGTCAAGACCTGTCTTTTTAAACACAAGCACAACGACAACGGCACAAATCACACCGAGTAACATTCCGCAGAGAACATCTGACGGATAATGAACATAGTTATAAAGTCTTGAGAACACAATCAAAAGTGCAATCACAAGTGCCGGTATTCCGAACCGTTTGTCCTTGATGAGCATAACGGTAGCCGCCGCAAGCGACGAACAGCTGTGTCCCGACGGAAAACTGCTGCCTGACGGAATGGCTATGTTAAGCCCAGAGCCGGGATTCAACTCAGACGGTCTTGTTGAATAATCGATATTCACCATAAACGGCCGTGGTCGGTTTATAAGATTTTTTATTCCGATTTCACCGATAAGAAAGCCGATTGCCATTGCAACAAGCATCATAACTCCCATTGAGCGAGTTTTTTTGAAAATTATAAACACAATGCCGACTGCAATCCAGAAAAGTCCCATTTCACCCACATAGCTGAAAAAAGCCATAATCGGATCAAGAAAAGAGCATTTAAATGTGTTCTGAATAAATTCAAGAACCGAGGTGTCAAATGATTGAATCATATCAAAGAATGACATATCATTTTCCTTTCACAATAATTATAACAACCAAAAAACAGAATGTCAAATTAAATAAATTTTAAGTTATTCACATTCATATTTTGCAAGTTTAGCATAAAGTGCTTCATCAACAACAGCCTCAACCGAAAGTCCTTCGGCAACATATTCTTCATAAATGAGAGTGCCTTTGTTGCGGATTTCATTTGCAAGACCTGCCTGTGCAAACGGCAGAAGAATTTTTACTCTTTTCATTCTGACAGGAAGATTGTTCTCAATTGCATTAAGAAGTTCGTCTATGCCCGTGCCGTTCTTTGCGCTTATGCGAACACAGGCTTTGAAGTCCTGTGCAAGCATTGTTTCGTCAAGCAAATCGCACTTGTTGAGAACGGTTATAATCGGTGTGTCACCGCAGCCGAGAGATTCAAGCAAGTCGGTTGTAACCTGCATATGTGTTCTTGCCTCGTCACTTGATGCGTCGCATACATTTAGAATAATATCCGACTGTGCCGCCTCTTCAAGGGTTGAGCGGAACGCTTCAACAAGGTGGTGCGGAAGTCTGCGAACAAGTCCTACCGTGTCAATCATCATAACGGTTACACCGCTCGGAAGCTTCAACGCTCTTGAGGTGGGATCAAGCGTTGCAAAAAGCTTATCCTGTGCAAGCACACCTGCGTCCGTAAGGCAGTTCATAAGAGTTGACTTGCCTGCGTTTGTGTAGCCGACAATCGCACAGGTTATTACACCGTCCTTTTTTCTGCGTGAACGCAACATCTGACGATGCTTTTCAAGGTCAGAAAGCTCTTCTTTCAGGCTTTCAATTCTTCTGCGGATGTGTCGTCTGTCGGTTTCAAGCTTTGTTTCACCCGGACCTCTTGTGCCGATACCGCCGCCGAGTCTTGACATTGCGATACCTTTGCCCGTAAGTCTTGGGAGCATATATTTAAGCTGTGCAAGCTCAACCTGAAGCTTGCCCTCTTTTGACCTTGCTCTCTGGGCAAAAATATCGAGAATAAGCGTTGTTCGGTCAATCACTCTGACATCTGTTTCAGCCTCGATATTTTTAATCTGTGTCGGAGAAAGCTCGCTGTCGAACACAAGCAAATCTATCTCCTGTGATTCGCAGATTTCGGCAATCTCGGCAAGCTTGCCTGTGCCGACAAAAGTACCCTTTTCAATTTTTTGCAGATTCTGCGTTACCGACAAAACGGGATCTGCTCCAGCACTTTTTACAAGTTCAAAAAGTTCGTCAAGTGACGCCTGTGCGTCATATTCGCCCGTGTCAACACTGACGAGCAATGCACGGGTAATTTTTTCTTCGTTACTTTTAAGCTCCATAAAATCCTCACTTGAAGTTATTTATTCATACTTTTGTCAAAACAGGTTTTCATATCCTCGTCCGTGATTTTTCGGATAGGCTTGCACGGATTTCCCACGGCTACGCAGTCGGACGGAATATCCTTTACAACAACGCTTCCGCCGCCGATTACAACATTACTTCCGATTGTGACGCCCGGCATGACCTGAACTCCTCCGCCAATCCACACATTGTCGCCGACGGTAATCGGATAGGCATATTCAAAGCCTGCGTTTCTTCTCGGATAATCAACAGGATGACCTGCCGTGTAAAATCCGCAGTTTGGTGCAACAAAAACATTGTCGCCGAATTTCACCTTTGCACAGTCGAGAATCACCATATTGTGGTTTGAATAGAAATTCTCACCGAGTTCGATATTGTAGCCGTAGTCGCACCAGAACGGAGCGGTAATGTAGAAATTTTCCTTTGTACTGCCGACAATTTTCTTTATAAGAATTTTTTGAGTCTCTTTATCTTCAAACGGAAGATTGTTGTACTCTCTGCAAAGATTTTTAACCGAACAGCGTTCGTTACGAAGCTGTTTCTCACCCATTGCGTTATACATCTGTGAATTAAGCATTTTTTCTTTTTCAGTCATAGTTTTCTCCGTTAATAAATCACATAACAAAATTTACATAACAATGCTTATTATATTATAATTTCACCTTCAATACAAGTAAATTCGGAACAATTTTACTTTTCAGCTGTCAACAAAATCTATATTTTCAGAATCATAGGGAGGATAATGGGACAGCAGGCTTTTGTATAATATAGTTACATTGAAAATATCAATGTAATTTGCAGGAAAACAATGAAATTATGAAATGCAGTTTTGTTTTTGAGGAGGAATTTTTATGGAAGAAAAGAAGAAAACTTTCACATCAACCGAAGTAAAACGCAGATATAACGAAAAGGTTTACAGCCAGATTTCATTTTCTGCGCCAAAAGACCTTGTTGAAGAATTTCGAGAACTTTGCAAAGAGATGGAAATTTCACAGGCAAGCGTTTTCAAAAAGTTTATCGCCGATTTTGTTGAAAAGTACAGATAAGCAAAAAGCGGGTGAAGCAACACTTCATCCGCCTTGTTTTGTCAGTTTGTTAAAGATTTTTAATCATCTTAATGTGTGGGCAATGCTCATCAAGATAGGTTTCACCCACCGACACATAGCCCTGCTTTTTATAAAAATTTTCAGCCTGAACCTGAGCCGAAACCGTAACGGCAGTACCGCCGATTTTTTTGATTTCGACCTCGCAGACTTACAAAATTTCAGCTCCGAGATTTTTGCCACGGTACTCTTTTTTTACGGCAACCCGTCCGACAATATATTCGCCATCGTTTTCTGACGGGAAGAATCTTCCCACAGCAACGGGATTATCGCCGTCAAACATTACAATGTGCGTTGCAATCTCGTCAATGCTGTCAAATTCATCCTTGAACCCCTGTTCTTCAACAAAAACAAGCGTTCTGATTTTGACCGCCTCATCGGGCAATTTGTCATAACATTTTATCGTCATAAGAGCACCTCCGAAAAATCAATATTACCATTATAAATTTCTCCGCACTGAAAGTCAATAAACAACACGACTCAATTATCTTTATCAACAAAACAATCAGAAAATAATTGTACAGTTTGCTAATATAATTGAAAATTAAAATGCCGTATAATATTGATATACTTCTATTGATTGTAGGTTGATATCTATGTGGAACGAACTTCGTACACAACATGAAATTGACAATTTCATGAAAGAAATTATCGGATTTCACGACAGTTGCATAAAAGAAATGAAATATTCAAGCGGGGCATATGTTGATAAAAACCTGTCAATGCTTCCCACAAATACAAAACGAACACTAACTGTTCTTATTCAGCGACAATTTGAGGATATTTCCGCACTTGAACTTGAGTTTTCGGAACTTGAGTATATAAGAATGTACCCTGTAAATCCGAACTACACCTGTGAAATATTGGACGCATCATTTTTCATAAAAGACGGTCTTATTTATTGGTGCGATAATGGTGATGTAAAGGAAGATGACATACACAATTATAAAGGCACGGTCATCTGCTCAAAGAAAGTTCGTTGGAGAAATGCAAGCGAGCTTATCGGTGAAAATGAATTTTATAGAAGTACAAATGAATAATACCAAATAACAGTTTAAAAGCAACGAAGTTTCCGCTCCGTTGCTTTTTTGTCAACCTATAAAATCATTAAAAGATTTTTGCGCTATATCCGATACGATTCTCTGCATTTCACAACGGGAATTTGCGTTTCTCGCCCTGTCAATGCACCTGTCACGGTGCTTTTTCGGCATACTTGCCAAGGCAAGCATAGCGTCGAGATTTTCACCGAGAGCCATTGTAAAGCCGAGCGGCAAGTCCCATTTTTCACCGAGTTTTTCTGCATTTCTGTTCACCGTAATCACCCCTGTTTTAGTTTTTGCTCAGGGATTTGAGATACAACAGAGAATAATCGGAAATTAAAAATCTAAAATAAAATTACTTCTGCTCTGCAACAACTGCAAAGAATACAAGGTCAGAGTCGCTGTCATTGATAAGGCTGTGTGTATGACCTATCGGGCAATAGTGGCACACGCCTGCCTCAACCCTTTCATACTCGCCGTCCATAAGCACCTTGCCTGTTCCCTCAATAATGTAGAACATTTCGCAGTTGCCCTCGTGAGTGTGAAGTCCGATTGACGCACCGCTTTCAAGGCGACCGTGCATAATCATATTTCTGTCATCCGTGAATTTCTTTACGGCATATGCCTTTTCTCCGCCTTTAAAATTCGGCAAAATCTGTTCTTCCATATGTTTAAAATCAATAATCATATCTCTCTTGTCCTCCTGATTAAATTGAAATTTTAAAGTTCTTTATAATAAGGACAGATATCCTCATAGTGACCGTCTTTCATCAAAAAGCCTTTCGGAATAACTCCGAGTTTTACAAAGCCAAGGCTTTCATAAAGTTTTCTTGCAGGTTTGTTGGTTTTTACAACAGCATTGAACTGCAAAATTTTGAAACCGTATTTTTTAGCACGCTCAAGGCAATCCGACACAAGCTTTCTGCCAACACCTTTTCCCCTTGACGATGAGGAAACCGCATAGCTTGCATTACAAATATGACCGCATCTGCCGATATTATTTGGATGAAGAATATACATTCCGAGAACCTCGCAGTTTTCATCGACTGCAACTGCGCAACAGCTTTGCTCTGCAAAAAACTTTTTTCCGCTTTCAAAATCAAGTTCTTCAGTCTGCGGAAAGGCAACTCCGTCCCTTACAACTTCATTCCATACGGAAATCATACCCTTAATATCATTTTCCCCGTATTCTCTCACGGTAATACTCATTTGCAGTCACCTCGGGTTAATTTTAGCACTATAAGTTAAAATTTTCAATCCAAACGGCTGAAATATTTACTATTTTTACCTTTTTAAAATTGCAAATAAATCTTGAAATTTGTCGAAAGATACTGTATAATCTATTTGTAGAATCGAATAAGAATGATCTTATCAAGAGTGACTGAGGGGACAGGCCCTGTGAAGTCCGGCAACCTGCATATGCAAGGTGCCAAATCCTGCGGTATTTACCGAAAGATGAGTAAACACGGCACCTTTCGGAAGAACGGTGCTTATTTTTTTGGAAGGAGTTTTCTAAATGGCTAAACATTTATTTACATCCGAATCTGTAACGGAAGGTCATCCCGACAAAGTGTGTGACCAGATTTCCGACGCAGTTCTTGACGAAATCCTCTCTCAGGATAAAAACGCTCATGTTGCTTGCGAGGTTACGGCTACAACAGGCATGATTCATGTTATGGGTGAAATTTCAACCGATTGCTATGTTGACATCGCAGATGTTGCAAGAAAGGTTGTAAACAACATAGGTTACAACGATCCGAAGTGCGGTTTTGACGGCAACACCTGTGCGGTTCTCACATCAATTGACGCACAATCACCCGACATTGCAATGGGCGTAAACGAAAGCCTTGAGATTAAAGACGGCGAAAGCGATACCGACAATCAGATCGGTGCAGGTGATCAGGGCATGATGTTCGGTTATGCGTGTGATGAAACACCCGAACTTATGCCGATGCCTATTTCCCTTGCCCACAAGCTTGCAAAACAGCTTACAAAGGTAAGAAAAGACGGCACTCTTTCATATCTCCGTCCCGACGGCAAGACTCAGGTTACTGTTGAATATGACGATGACAAGATTGTCGGCATTGACACGGTTGTAATTTCAACACAGCATGATGAAGATGTTACACTTGAGCAGATTAGAAAAGACCTTATCGAGTATGTTATCAAACCGATTATCCCTGCTGAGCTTATGAACGAGAACACAAAGATTTTCGTAAACCCGACAGGCAGATTTGTAATCGGCGGCCCGGTCGGCGACTCAGGTCTTACAGGCAGAAAGATTATTGTTGATACCTACGGCGGATTTTCTCGTCACGGCGGCGGTGCATTCAGCGGTAAAGATCCGACAAAGGTTGACCGCAGTGCCGCTTACTACTCAAGATATATTGCAAAGAACATTGTTGCCGCCAAGCTTGCTAAGAAGTGCGAAATTCAGCTTGCATATGCAATCGGTGTTGCAAAGCCTGTTTCAATTATGGTTGACACATTCGGCACATCAAAATATTCAAACGAAGAACTGGCAAACGCTGTTGAAAAGGTATTTGACTGCCGTCCGCAGTCTATCATCAGACAGCTCAAGCTCACGGAAACAAAGTATCTCCCACTTGCCGCTTACGGTCATATGGGCAGAGAAGAACTTGGTGTTGAATGGGAAAAGACAAATAAGGTTGACGAACTTTTAAAGGCTGTCGGCTAATAGAATTAAATTGTTCGATAATTTCGGGAGTAAGGTTTGTGTACAAGCGCAAATTCTTGTTCCCGATTTTTTTATTTTAAAAAATATTGTTGATAAATTGTACAAACAATTACAATGCTACGCTCGGGCATGATATGTTTTGTGGGCATTACAAACTATTTACACAAATTGGGTACGGCGGCTCGCCGTGCGGGCGTCCGATGAACGCCCCTACCGGATTGTGGTATTCATAATTAACACAAAAATCCCGATTAACTTTTTTACGGTTAATCGGGATTGTGATTTTTTATGTAGATGTTGTTTTAATTCTTAATCGGAATTAAACTTCTGCAACAACCTCAACTTCAACAAGGACATCCTTTGGAAGCTGTTTTACTGCAACACAGCTTCTTGCCGGCTTTGATGTGAAATACTTGCCGTAAACCTCATTGAAAGCACCGAAATCTTCCATATTTTTTAAGAAACAAACTGTCTTAACAGCTTTTTCAAGTGAACTGCCTGATGCCTCAAGAACATTTTTAAGGTTTGTGCAAACCTGTTCTGTCTGAGCCTCAATTGTTGCAGCCTCAACATTGCCTGTTGCAGGGTTAATTGCAATCTGACCAGATGTAAAAACAAGACCGTTTACCTTTACAGCCTGTGAATACGGACCGATAGCATCGGGAGCATTTTTAGTATAAACCTTTTCCATTATAATGACCTCCTGTCAATATATTAAAAATTACTGATTAAACAAGCTTAAAGCCTGCGTCAACAAGTGCATCGTGAATTTCTTTAATCTGAGCAAAATCTCTTGTTTCAAGAACAACACGGAGGTAACAACCGTTTACATCCGTACCCTCTCCGCCTCTTTCGTGGTGGATAGAAATTACATTTGCACCCTTTTCTGCAATAATATTTGAAACGGCAACAAGCTGACCGGGCTTATCCTGAAGTTCAACGCAAACAGTCTGCTGTCTGCCGGTCATAAGAAGTCCACGCTTGATAACTCTTGAAAGGATTGTAACATCAATGTTACCGCCTGATACAACGCAAACAACCTTCTTGCCCTTAACAGGGAGCTTGTTGAACATTACAGCAGCCAAAGGAGCTGCGCCTGCGCCCTCGGCAATCATCTTCTGTGACTCAATAAGCTTGAGAATTGCAGATGAAATTTCGTCATCGCTTACCGTTACGATATCGTCAACATACTTCTTCACATATTCAAATGTATGCTCACCCGGTTCTTTAACCTGAATACCGTCGGCGATTGTAGAAACGCTGTCAAGATGAACAGGCTCGCCGTTCTTGATTGACTCAACCATTGAAGGAGCGCCCTCTGCCTGAACACCGTAAACCTTAATGTTAGGATTAAGGCTCTTGATTGCACAGGCAACACCCGAAATAAGTCCGCCGCCGCCGATTGCACATACAACAGCGTCAACATCGGGCATTTCGTTCATAATTTCGATACCGATTGTACCCTGACCTGCAATAACATTTTCATCGTCAAACGGATGGATAAATGTATAGTTCTTTTCATCACGAAGTCTTAAAGCCTCGTTATAAGCGTCATCATAAACACCGGGAACCATACAAACCTCGGCTCCGTAGTTCTTAGTAGCCTCAACCTTTGAAATAGGTGCACCGTCAGGCAGACAGATAAGCGACTTGATACCGTACTTTGTAGCAGCAAGTGCAACACCCTGAGCGTGGTTGCCAGCAGAACAGGCAATAACACCTCTTGCCTTTTCTTCTTCGGTAAGCTGAGAAATCTTGTAACCTGAACCTCTTACCTTGAATGAACCTGTAATCTGAAGATTTTCGGGTTTGAGATAAATATCACAATCATCACAAATACCCCTTGCCTGAACGATATTAGTCTGTCTGATAACATCCTTCAAAACATATGATGCGTGATAGATTTTGTCTAATGTAAGCATACCAATTACTTCCTTTTCTATATGTATCCATTGCTTATTTTAATACAACAAGGCTTTAAAATCAAGTTTTTTTGGAATAAACAAAGGGAATTTTTGCAGGATTTTTTAAAGTCTTATTCATAATTCGCAAACAGAATATAAAATAATAATAACGAACAAATAAAAACACCTGCTTACAGGTGTAAACAGGCGTTTCTATGAAATCATGAAATTGGTATTAACTAATTGAATACTTACAGCCTAAGTTAAGCGAGTGATGCGCCAAGCTTTTTGCAAGCCTCAAGGGCGTCGTCATCGGGAGCATCGTTACAGATAACGCTTTCGCAAACAAGGTTTGCACCGTCACCCTTACAGGTGTCCTCCCAGTTTCTCATCCATTCGCCGTCACCCCAGCCGTATGAACCGAAGAGGGCAATGCTTTTGCCGTTTAATGCACTTTCACATTCATTGAAAACAGGCTCAAACTCGCTGTCCTCAAGAACCTCCGCCCCCATTGCGGGACAACCGAATGCAATGCCGTCAAAATCGGCGACCGATGAAGAATCAAAATCGTTTACATTTGCAAGAGTAACTTCTGCGCCAGCGGACTTTGCACCCTCGGCAACGACTTCTGCCATCTGCTCCGTGTTGCCTGTACCGCTCCAGAATACTACTGCTACTTTACTCATATTTCTGTACTCACCTTTCAGTTTAATAGTTAATTGCACCTTAAATCAGTTACACGCAACCGTCAGCTTTTGGATAGGTGTGCCTTGTAACCACTTAGAGTAATAGATGTCAGAACATTTTTTGAATTTGGCAAATTCTTTGACTGCTTTTTCTTCATTACCGTAAACCTTCCAGCAGCCTGAACATTTACAGCAATTTCCTTTATGAAGAATAAAGCCGCGGACATCTTCGGGAGGATAACCGAGGAACAGTCCGATTTCGTGCGGGAACTCAGTTGAGTCTTTAAGACGGTGGCGAAGCTCCCTTATACAGCGTGCGGCATCATGTGAATGATACCCCTGCGATTCAAGCAGCTTACACGCATATTTATCGGACAAATCAACAGCAAGCTTGGACGGGCGAAAAATATAGATTAAAGCCTTTCCGTTGCTGAATTTCAGTGGCAAAACTTTTATTCCCTTTTTGCAGAACATTTTATTCAGCCTTCTTACATCACATTCGCACTCAAGCCGTGACGAGTACGGACAGTTGAAAAGATTAGCCGTTTTTATTCCTGCAAGCGTTGGGGAACAATGCTTGATAATTAAATCCTCTGACATCTTTTCCTCTAAAAATTGAATGAATGATTTGAATAGAGTTGAATTGAATAAATACACCACAGTGATTATCCGATAACTGTTTTATAGTTAGCTTTTGCTAACTTGATTCCATAAGCAAGACTTGTTTGTTGTCTTTATCTTACAGTTAAAATATACCATCAATCAATGTTGTTATCGGCTCTCAAAAGGTTTTCTACGCTCCAAACGGACAAACAATTTCAGCAAAGATTTAGGGACAGCAAACGCTGTCCCTGAAAGGAGAAGAGATATTATGAATAATTACCCGGCAAAGTAATCATCAAATACTCTGCGGATATTTCCGCAGTCTGTCAGAAAAGAATATAGGCGTATCTTTTCGACAATGTTATTATAGCACTTTACAAAGTCTTTTTACTGCTCTTTACGGACATATAAGGCTCTGTTCAGACGAGAGATTTTCTGTACTCATTCGGTGACTTGTTCATCACCCTTCTGAAAGCACCCGCAAACTTACTGCCGTTGTTGTAGCCGACAATTCCTGCAATTTCAAGCACACTTTTGTCGGTGTTTTTCAAAAGCGAGGCGGCCTTTTGCATTTTACAGTTCGTTATGTAGCCGTTAATCGTGTCGCCGTAGACACCCTTAAAGCAAATTTTAAGAGAAGTTGAAGAGATGCCGAGCATATCGGCAAGCTCCGTAATTGTTATATGCTCGTCAAGGTGAGCAAGCAGATATTTTTTTGCCTCTTTTGCGGCGGTAACCTGTGAGCGTGAAAAATATCGTCTTTCCTCACTCTCTCCCTTGTAATCAAGACCGCTCAAAAACAAAAGAAGTTCAAGCACCTTAACCTTGTGATAGCCCTTTCGGATATTTTCGGGAACGGAATAGAGTTCCGAAAAAATATGCTCAATGCTGATATTTTCACGCATAATTGAGTACGGCTTTTCGGAACAGAATTTCATTTCAAGCTCTTCGGGACTGACAAAAACATCGTCAAGAATACACGAAAAACACCTTGGCACACGGTTCATATCAATTGCAACCGACACACCGTGGTAGTGGCTCAGCGGACAATATCTGTGTCGGATGTTCTCCGTGTTCTTCTGTATCGACAAATCTCCCGACGCAAGGTATAAATATTCGCCGTTTTTGTATTCAAACTCAATTCTGCCCTCCTGACAATGCGTGATGATGAGCATTTCTCTTCCCTTTGCAAGATTAATGTCACAACTTTGCATATGCACATCGTAATACACAAGCTCAATACCTGAAAACACAGGATACACGGTGATTTCACAATCGCCCGTGCTGTCCTGTGAACGGTATATACTGAACGATTCGCCGTGTTCAACGGTCTGTATCATACCGTACGGATTATCAATTTTCTGCAATACTGCCATAAGGTCGCCTCTCTTCTCCTAAAAAGCCTTACTCCACCTTCATAACGGTGTATGCGCCTATACCGTTTACTGTCTTTTTGAGGACTTTATCCTCAATTCCATTTTTCATTCTGACTGTAACCCTGCCGGAGGAAACATCGGCTTCCGCCCACACACCGTCAATTGAATTGAGTGCGTTTTCTACTCTTGCGGAACAGTTTTTACAGACCATTCCGTCAACAACAAGAGTTTTTTCATAAGGATAATGTGACTTATCCTTATCGGCAACCTTGTTTTTCTTAACGCTTTCGTCACTTGCTCCGCAGCATCCGCTTGCAAGCTTTTTCCTGTAACTTCTGATTACGAGAACCACAAACGCAATGAATGCCAAGGCAAGCAATCCGTAAAAAACATACTCCATATTTATCTCTCCTTTTATTTTTAACAATTCAGAATCGTACTGAATACACATTACTCATATAATTTCTTCAACACCAAATTCATAATTTCAATAACAAACAAGAAGGGGTACAGCTTTTTAGCTGTACCCCCTACAAAACATTTACCTATGATTATGGCAGTCACCGCGGCACGCACAGTGCGCACAGTTTGCACCGCAGGAGGATTTGCCCTCTTTTTTGTCTTTTACCATACGGAAAACCACAAAAGCAATCACGGCAATAACTATCAATGCAACAATGATTGTGCCGATATTAGCCGCTAACCATTCCAACATATTTATTCCTCCCATTGTTAATCAATAAATTTATTACTTCTTAGCCGGCTTAACCTTAAGAGTTGTAGCCTCTTTGTAAGGTCTTACAAGCATATAAATCATAAATGCAAATACTGCAACGGCAAAGATAAGACCGATTACATTAAGACCGCCTGCAAAGATTGAACCGAACTGGAATACCATAAATGCAATTACATAAGCAAATACACACTGGTAACCGATTGCGAACCAGAACCACTTGATGTTGTTCATCTCTCTCTTGATAGCACCCATAGCGGCAAAGCAAGGAGCGCAGAGAAGGTTGAAGAGAAGGAACGAGAAACCGCTGAGTCCTGTGAATGCGGCACCGATTTCTGTCCATCCGCCCGGATAAAGGATACCCATTGTACCAACGATGTTTTCCTTAGCAACAAGACCTGTGATAGATGCAACGGTTGCCTGCCAGTTGCCCCAGCCGAGCGGTGCAAAAATCCATGCAAGACCGTTACCGATTGCGGCAAGAATTGAGTTTCCGATTTCGTCCTCACCGAGCATACGGAATGTACCGTCAACAAATCCGAAGTATGTTGTGAACCAAACAAAGATTGTAGAAAGGAGAATGATTGTGCCGGCTTTCTTGATGAATGACCAGCCACGCTCCCACATTGAACGGAGAAGGTTGCCTACTGTCGGAAGATGATAAGCCGGAAGCTCCATTACAAACGGAGCGGGATCGCCTGAGAACATCTTTGTCTTTTTAAGCATAATGCCTGAAACTACGATTGCAGCCATACCGATGAAGTAAGCCGATGTTGCAATCCACGGTGAACCACCGAAGATAGCACCTGCAATCATAGCAATGAACGGCTGTTTAGCACCGCAGGGAATGAATGTTGTTGTCATAATAGTCATACGGCGGTCACGCTCATTCTCGATTGTACGGGACGCCATGATACCCGGAACACCGCAGCCTGTGCCGACAAGCATTGGGATAAACGACTTACCCGAAAGACCGAACTTACGGAAGATACGGTCGAGTACGAATGCGATACGAGCCATATAACCGCAGCTTTCGAGGAAAGCAAGGAGAATAAAGAGTACAAGCATCTGCGGAACAAAGCCGAGAACCGCACCTACACCGGCTACGATACCTTCAAGAATAAGACCCTGAAGCCAGTCTGCACAATTGATTTGGTTAAGACCGTTCTCAATAAGTTTTGGAATACCGGGAACCCAGATTCCGTATGTTGCGGCATCGGGAGCGCCGTAACCCTCTTTATAATCTGTGTTGAGGTAGTTTGAAACAGCCTTTTCAAGATCAGATTTCTTAGTATCGGGAGTTTCTGTAATTTCAAGAGTTTCTTCATCCTGAACAGAATATGTAACGCTTGCGTCTGAAGGTGTGAGATTTACGAGTTCTGCAAGAGCTGCCTTAGCGGCATCTTCGGAATAATTTTTAGATTCAAGGTCAATCGCTTCTGCAATGTCGTCATTTCCGTACTGAGCATTGAATGCCTCGATAATTGCGTCTGAATCGCCGTAGGTTTCTTCAGCCTCGGCAGCCTGTGATGAACCGATACCGAAAAGGTGCCAGCCGTCACCGAAAAGACCGTCATTTGCCCAGTCCGTTGCGGCAGTACCTACTGTCTGCATTGAGATGTAGTAAACAAGGAACATAATAACCGCAAAAATCGGAAGGCCGAGCCAACGGTTGGTTACAACCTTATCAATCTTGTCCGATGTTGTAAGCTTACCCTTGTTTTTCTTCTTGTAACAGCTCTTGATGATTGAGGCAATGTAGATGTATCTCTCATTAGTGATGATACTCTCTGCGTCATCATCAAGCTCTTTTTCAGCCGCCTGAATATCTTTTTCAATGTGGTCAATAACATTCTGCGGAATGTCAAGCTTTGCAAGAACCTTGTCGTCACGCTCAAAAATTTTGATAGCGTACCAACGCTGCTGTTCCTCGGGCATATTGTGAACCGCAGCCTCTTCAATGTGGGCAATTGCGTGTTCAACTACACCGTTAAAGCTGTGCATGGGGATTGTCTTTGTTGAGCCTGCGGCTTTGATTGCGGCCTCGGCAGCTTCCATAATGCCTGTGCCCTTAAGAGCCGAAATTTCAACAACCTTACAACCAAGCTGTCTTGAAAGCTCATCAATGTTGATTGAATCGCCGTTCTTCTTAACGAGGTCAATCATATTGATTGCCACAACAACAGGGATACCGAGTTCTGTAAGCTGTGTTGTGAGGTAAAGGTTTCTTTCAAGGTTAGTACCGTCAATAAGGTTGAGAATCGCATCGGGGCGTTCACCGACAAGATAGTTACGGGCAACAACCTCTTCAAGAGTATAAGGTGAAAGTGAATAGATACCGGGCAAGTCCATGATTGTAACATCCTTGTGCTTTTTGAGCTTACCCTCTTTTTTCTCAACAGTTACGCCGGGCCAGTTACCGACAAACTGATTGGAACCCGTGAGTGCGTTAAACAAAGTTGTCTTACCGCAGTTAGGGTTACCTGCAAGAGCAATTTTAATTTCCATATATCAGTTATCCTCTCTTAGATTAGCAAAAGCTAACCGTAATGTTATAAAAATACGGGATTTCTCCCGTAGGATTTATAAGTATAAATTACTCAACTTCAATCATTTCAGCATCGGCTTTTCTGAGCGAAAGTTCATAATTTCTTACAGTAATTTCAATCGGATCTCCGAGCGGAGCAACTTTTCTGATGTAAATTTCAACACCCTTTGTGATGCCCATATCCATAATTCTGCGTTTGACAGCACCTTCACCGTGAAGCTTAACAACCTTTACGGTTTCACCTACTTTTGCCTGTTTTAAAGTTTTCATAACAGTTTCCTCCATCTAAAATTGAGCATAAAGCCGTATAAAAACACCTCTCGGAACAACTCCGCCGTGTGTTTGTTACATAGAATCAAATCATAATTTTACGAGCCATTTCTTCGCTGATTGCAACCCGTGTTTCCTTTACATTAACGATAACATTTCCGCCGAGTGACGAAATAACGGTAACCTCTCCGCCGGCAACAAAGCCGAGATTTTCAAGGTGCTTTTTAACCTCGGGAGAACCTCCGACTTTCTTTATAATATTGGTTTCACCTGTGTTAGCAAACATCAAAGGCATCATAAAATCAATCTCCTTTAAGTTAGCAGATACTAACAATATTCGTTAATCAAAGGTTAGCTCTCGCTAACCGATTATATGGTACTATAAAACTCGAAATATGTCAATAGGCTTGCGAAAAAATTTTATTTTATTTTGAATTTTGGCAAATTGAATATTTCACATCTATAATTCGGATATTATTTTTGTTGATTTCGGTAAATCGTTTTTTCATAATTATTGAAAGCGTAATTTATTTTATTGATTTTTTGTTCATATCATGATATGATTAGACAGTGTAAAGGAGTGCAGACTATGCAATTAAAAGAATCAGGCGAAATGTACCTTGAAACAATATATGTTCTTTCAAAAAAGAGCAATTATATAAGATCAATTGATGTATGTGAAGAAATGGGATATTCAAAGCCGAGCGTCAGCCGTGCCGTTGGTCTTCTCAAAGAGGGCGGTTATCTTAAAGTCGGCGATGACGGCTCGCTTATTCTCACCGACCTCGGCAGGGAAATTGCAGAAAAAACATATGAAAGACACACCGTTCTTTCAAAGCTCTTTGTTAAGCTCGGAGTTAATCCCGAAACTGCCGCCGCAGATGCCTGCAAAATGGAACACATTATCAGCGACGAAACCTTTGCCGCATTGAAAAATCACCTTGAAAATCATATGCAGTAAAAGGCTGAATAATTACCGAATATTACACACAAAAGGCTGACGAGAAATCGTCAGCCTTTGTTTTTTACTCAACTGCTTTCAATAAGGCGATACACTTTTTCCGACCAATCCCATACCTCGGTAAATTCAAAATCACCGATTTTTATAAGCATATTCTCCCAACCTTTTTGAACGCTGAAATTATGTGTCTAACTCATAGTAATAAAGCGTGTTTGTGTCGGTGTCATAAACTCCCAATACAAAATTAAGCGACGCTCTTTCAAGCATATTCGTAAGGCTTTTATCTTGTTTGTCAATCAACATTGAATAGCCGTTCTTTATTTCGGGTATGAGTGAATTGCCGTTTTCATCGCACACAAAGCCACTGTAATCGCCATATAACAAAGCCTGAATCGTTTCATCGGACGGCAACGGCGTCCATACATTATTATTTTCGATTTGTGCTAAAGCACTGTCATCCGAAAATTTAATTTTGGCAAAAGTTGCTCCGTCACCGTTAAATCCACCATGCGTGTCAAACGATTCCGCAACTTCACCGCTTGAAACATTGAGTTTCAGATTATAGGCGACCGTATCTTTATCACCGCACCCAATCAACGAAAACGCAAAAATAACAATAGTACAAATTATTGCAGCTGCCTTTTTCATAAGAACACCTCGTCATTGTAAATAACATCAAATGAACTTTGTTAGCCAATTATCCAAGAATTTCACCTGTTCAGCTGTATGAAACCAATGTTCACCGCCATTCATAACAGTAAGGTCAGCGTTTATCTTCTCTGCAAATTTATTGATTATCTCAAATGATGTAAGGTTATCATTTTCACCGTATAAAATTGAGGTGGGAACATTCCAAGAAATTTGGTTTTCACGAACATAGCAAAGATATTCCCAAGATAAAGTTTCACCAAATTCAGTAGAGATTGTTTTCTTATCACGAAGTTCATTCTCTGTTACATTCGCCCATTTCATCATATTGGTAATGAGGTTTTCCATATCTACAACAGGCGAAATAAACATAGCTTTGTCAATCTGTTTATCTGAAAAGGCATTCATAGAATAAAATGCACCTATGCTATTCGCAATCAGAACTATATAATCATAATTTTTGCAATAATTATCGAACAGATTTGTAAATTCCTGTTTTGCATCCCACGGTGTTTCTGATTTATAGTCAAAGCCTATAACATCATATTCAGGTAGCAAAGGTTTGTAATGCTCCGATTCTGTAGCATTACCACCCTTTCCGTGTACATATACAGCCAGTTTACGCATTTAAAATTCTCCTTTTACGGAACAATATCAACAGTTGCGGAATAATGCAAAGGCGATTTGCGGAACAATAGAACTGCCTTTTTGCTTTATTCGCATTAAAATTTCATTGTGAGAGAAATTCTGCTCTTTTCGGGATCAACCGAAAGAACCTTTACATTTACAACATCACCGACTTTGAGAACTTCGCTCGGGTGCTTGATGTACTTATCGCAAATCTGCGAAATGTGAACGAGTCCGTCCTGATGAACACCGATATCGACAAATGCGCCGAAGTCGATTACATTTCTGACCGTTCCTTTAAGCTCCATTCCCTCTTTCAAATCCTTGATGTCGAGAATATCACTTCTGAGCATTGGTGCAGGCAATTCATCACGGGGATCTCTGCCCGGTTTGGAAAGTTCCTTTACAATATCGTCAAGGGTCGGAAGTCCGATTCCGAGAACATCGGCAAGTGACTTTGTTCCCTTTGCCTTTACTCTCTGCTGAATATCGGAGAAGTTGCCTGATTTTATTTCTTTGTCAGAATATTCAAGAAGTCCTAAAAGTTCTTTTGCACTCTTGTAGCTTTCGGGGTGAACGCCTGTGTTATCAAGCGGATTTCTGCTTTCGGGAACACGCAAAAATCCTGCACACTGCTCAAACGCTTTAGGTCCGAGTTTCGGAACTTTCTTGAGTTCTGCTCTTGATGAGAACGCACCGTTTTCTTCACGGTAAGCAACAATATTCTTGCACACGGTTGCGTTAAGTCCCGACACTCTCGACAAAAGTGCAGGCGATGCCGTATTAAGATCTGCACCAACCGAGTTTACGCAGTCCTCTACAACACCGTCAAGTGTTTCACCGAGTTTTTTCTGCGGCATATCGTGCTGATACTGACCGACACCGATTGCCTTAGGCTCAATCTTAACAAGCTCTGCAAGAGGATCCTGAAGTCGTCTTGCAATTGACACGGCACTTCTGAGTGTGAGGTCAAGGTCGGGAAGTTCTGTTGCGGCAAGCTTTGATGCCGAATAAACCGACGCACCTGCCTCGCTGACTACCATATAATAAACGGGGTGGTCAGCCTCTTTGATTGTTTCGGCTGTGAACATCTCGGTTTCCTTGCTTGCAGTACCGTTGCCGATTGAAATAATATCAACATGATGCTTTTTGATGAGGCGGAGCAAGGTCTGCTTTGACTCCTGAATTTTTTTGTCTGAATGTGTAGGATAAATTACGGTTGTATCAAGCACCTTGCCTGTGCTGTCAACAACGGCAGTCTTACAGCCTGTGCGATATCCGGGGTCGAGTGCAAGCACGGTTTTGCCCTTTACAGGCGGCTGCATAAGCAGCTGCTTGAGGTTTACGGCAAAAACCTTCATAGCATTTTCAGAGGCGGTATCTGTAAGGTCGTTTCTGACCTCACGCTCAATTGAGGGATAAATAAGTCGCTGATAAGCGTCTGTGCAAGCCTCACGGATAATGTCTGAACAAAGCTGATTTTTGTCTGTAATCATTGCTCTGAAAATTGAATTAAGCGGTTTTTCGCTGTCGGTTTCAACGCTGACTTTGAGAAATCCCTCTTTTTCACCACGATTCACGGCAAGCACTCTGTGACCTGCAATCTTCTTAACAGGCTCCTTGTAGTCATAATAATTTTTGTAAACGCTGTCCTTTTCTTCATCTGTTGCAACAGACACAAGCACACCGTTTGCGTTTGTAAGATTTCTTATTCTCTTACGGATTTCCGCATTATCCGACACAAGTTCTGCAATGATATCCATTGCGCCCTGAATTGCATCTTCAACGGAGGTAACTCCCTTTTCTTCGTCAATATAATCAACTGCCGACTTTGACGGATCAAAACCTTTTTCCTGCTTTAAAATATCGTTAGCAAGCGGTTCAAGTCCCTTTTCCTTTGCAATTGACGCCCTTGTCTTTCTCTTTGGACGGTACGGGCGGTAAATATCCTCAAGTTCGCTTAGCGTGGCAGCCTTGTCAAGCGCAAGGTTAATTTCATCCGTGAGCTTTTCCTGTGCGTCAATGAGTGAACGGATTTCATCTCTGCGCTTGTCAAGTCCTCTTAAATATTCAAGCTTTTCGGCAAATTCACGAATCAACTGGTCATCCATTGAACCGTGCATTTCCTTTCTGTATCGTGCAATAAAAGGAATAGTGTTGCCGTCATCAAGCAATGTGATGATGTTTTTGGCATACTCCTCTTTAATATTAAACTGCTGTGAAAGAATCTGTGAATAATCCATTATATCCTCCGTTTTTGTTTTGTAAGGCTTATTATAACATACTTTTAAATAATTTGCACTAAAAAGAAAACGAGCAGTCAAAACGACTGCTCTCTTGAATTATTTATGTTTATGTATTTTAAGCACTTTTCTTTTTGCGAATATAGGCAAAATAGAGCGGAAGTCCCACAAAGACCATACCGCCGATTATGTTGCCGATTGTAACGAACAGCAGAGATTCACAGCCCGAAAGATTTGCAAGATTCTGACATTGCTGTGCCGTAATGCCGTAAAGCTCCTGAGCTTTTGCAACATATTCGGGATTCATTGCCGCCATAACACCTGTCGGAATATAGAACATATTTGCAACGCAGTGTTCAAATCCGCAGACTACGAATGCACAAATCGGGAAAAATACACCGAAAATCTTACCTATTGCATCTGTTGCGCCTGTTGCCATAACGATTGCAAGGCACACGAGAATATTACAAAGTATACCGCTGATAATTGCCGTTGCAGGATTTATTGTTGTTTTGGCAAGTGCAACCTTGATTGTAAAAGCACCGAGTCCGCCGTTTGAGTAATTGAGCTGTCCCGAAAAAAATATCAGCAAATCAATAATCATTGCACCGACAAAGTTTGAAATATAAACAACTACAAGATTCCTTAACATTGAAGCGACTTTAATTTTCTTTTCAAGTGTCGGAATAATCATAAGGCAGTTGCCTGTAAAAAGTTCACTGCCTGTGAACACAACGAGCATAAGTCCTACAGGGAAAATTACGCCTGCAACCACTCTTGCAAGCCCCACATCGGCAACTCCGTGCATTGCAACATCACTTGCCGCACCGCCGAATGCGATAAATGTGCCTGCCATAAGTCCGAGCAAAATCATTTTCGGCAGAGAAAGCATTGATTTTGTTACACCTGATTTTGACACCAGCGACGCAATTTCAGCCGGTGAATTAAATCTGCTGTCCATTAAAAAACCTTCTTCAATTAGTTTGTCAATTATTGCAAAATGTACTGCCATTCGGCAATAAACCGCAAAATCACAGGATACATATTATCACAAAAGCAAAGTGTTTGTCAATGTTTGTCAATATTATTCAGCTTATTCAAACTGCGTCAACCCTCTCATACGCAACATCATTTTTGGCAGCTGTAACAATCATTTTCTTGGACTATATATTCGCATTCACGGTTATCGGCCTTGCAGGCTTTCTCAGAAACAAGGTCAGCAATCCGTCTGCCGCTGCCGTAACAGGCACGGTAGGAGTTTGTGCTTTGAGATACATCTGTCATGTAATTTCAGGCTGTACCGTATGGGCAGGTGTTTCAATCCCCTCAACCGATGGACTTCTCTATTCACTCAGCTACAACGCTACATATATGATTCCCGAAACAATAATCAATGCGGCGGCTGTATTCTGGCTTTTCGGCTGTCTTAACTTCAGAAGTGAAAAAATCAGTGTTGCAAAGAAAATTGAAAAGAACCTTGCAGAAACTGTTACAGCATCAATTTCAATTCTTTCACTTATGGTTGCCGTAATTGTTGACGCTGTTGCAGTTTTTGCGTCACTTCAGAATCCCGACAGCGGTGTGCTTGATTTTTCACTCATTTCAAACACAAACTTTACTCTTGTAGGCATCGTTTCGGCAATCGGAATTGTGCTTTGCGTAGTTTTTGCAATCATTGCAAAGGTTACTTCAAATTCTGCCAAAAAGGTTAATTAACATTTAATCGGATATTCACGGTAAAACATCTCTAACAGGGCTGACGGCATTGCTGTCGGCTCTGTTTTTTTATTATGTAAACACAAGTTTGAAACGGGCATATTATGAGAATGAACAGCAATGTTCATAAGTTTGAACAAAAAGGAGAATTAAATTGGATATTAAAGAAATTATTTCTCAGCAGTACGGAATACCGAGTCTGCCAAAGAGAACGAGCGAGGCTATGGCATATGTTCCCTTTCAGCAGTCCGACTCCCCAACCTACAGCCCGTTGCAGGGACTTGAGTCGGGTACAATGTTCCCCGTTCTCAACAAACCATTCTATGGAAAGAAATGCGGTGAGGGACTTGACTGAAAGAGAAATTCTTTTAAAGAAAATTTCAACCTACGAATTTGCCGCACTTGACCTTCAGATTTATCTTGACACTCATCCGCACAATACGGCAATGATACAAAAAATGAACGGTTTCAAAGAAAAATTGAAACCGCTTGTTGAAGAATATGAAGAAAAATTCGGTCCTTTGAAAAAGAGTATGACAAGCACCAATATGTGGTGCTGGATAAAGGGACCGTGGCCGTGGGAAAACGAGGAGGATTGCTGATGTTTGTCTATGAAAAAAAGTTACAGTACCCCGTCAATATCAAAAAGCCGAACGCAAAGCTTGCCAAGATTATCATAACGCAATACGGCGGTGCGTAAGGCAAAATGTGATACTTTTTATTTTCGTATAACATCCCGATAAAAATCAATAGACGCATTAAGCGCAGGAGATTTCCACTTGTTTTTGTGGATAAGCAACTGCGTCCACACCGAAACATCACAATCGTTGACGGGAAGATGTTTTATCTCTCCCGAATTGTAGTAATCCTCCGTGATGAAATCAGGCAAGAACGAGATCATTTTGCTGTTTTTGATTAGAGAACAAATTTGCAGAGGGTTTCCTATTTCCAAAACAGGGTGAATTTCAAGCGATTGTGCGGCAAGTTCATTGTTGAGCAATTTTCTGTAGCTCATATTACTTTCGGTCAGTACAAAATCCTCGGTGCATAATTCTTTTAGCGAAATATTTTCTTTATTCAAAAGTGGATTGTCAACTGATGCAAAGAAGTGAACCTTTTCCTCATGCTCTGCACAAATTATAAATTCCGAATCATAAATGTGGCTGTCAAGCGTAAAAATCAAATCAACCTCATTTTTGCGTAACATATCAAACATCTGCTCTGTACCGCTTTCGACAACGACAAGGTGAATATTAGGAAAATGCTTTCTGAACTCAAGAAAATCATCTTTAAAAAATCGGTTGCAGACAGAACTTGACATTGCAAGGCGAATGTTGCCCTCAATTGTTTCGGGGGTACGCAAATCTTCAAGCATCTTTTCGTGAGATTCAAGAATTTCTCTTGCGTGTTGCAGAACCGTTATGCCGTCGGAAGTCAGGCTAATTCTGTGGTAAAAGCGGTCAAAAAGCACCGTGTTAAGCTCGCTTTCCAACTGTTTTATCTGTGATGAAACGGTTGACTGGGTATAGCCGAGCTTTTCCGCTGCAGCAGAAAATCCCGAATATTCGCACACAGCTACAAAGGTTTTAAGCACATTGGTATCCATAACTAAATCCTCTTTTATACGAACGATATCTTCGCTATTATAGCACAGTTTTATCAATTTTACAAATGGTATTTTATTTGCTATACTACTCTTTGTATTGCAAAATAAACAAAGGAGCAGTATTTATGACGAAAAAATATTGTGTAGATAAAATAAATTCGGCAGGAGGACTTGTGTTGTGAATCGTGAAAAATTAGGAAGCCGACTCGGCTTTATAATGCTTTCGGCAGGCTGTGCAATCGGTTGCGGAAATGTGTGGAAGTTTCCGTGGATGTGCGGACAATACGGTGGCGGAAGTTTTATGCTTGTGTACATCATCTGTCTTATTGTTTTGGGAATTCCGTGTTTGATAATGGAATTTTCGGTGGGCAGAGCGGCACAGACAAGTCCGATTAAAATGTACCGCAAACTTGAAAAGCCAAAGCAAAAATGGGGCGGTTTCGGTTGGGCATGCCTTGTGGGCAACCTTGCAATTATGGCTTTTTACACAGTTGTTTGCGGTTGGATAATTTACTACTTCATAAATTTTCTGACGGGTAACAACCGTGACCTCGGATTTACCACAATGATTGCAAATCCGTCAGTCAATGTTATTTTTATGATGATAACGGTTGTTATCGCCTTTGTTATACTCTCGTTCAACATTCAGGGCGGACTTGAGAGGATAACAAAATATATGATGATTGCTTTGCTTGCACTTATGATTGTGCTTGCAATCCACAGTCTGTTTTTGAGCGGTTCGGGTGAGGGTATGACATTTTACCTCAAACCCGACTTTTCAAAAATCAACGGTGATGTTGTTGTGGGTGCGATGAATCAGGCATTTTTCTCGCTGTCAACAGGTATGGGCGGTATGGCTATTTTCGGAAGTTATATCGGCAAAGACCATTCACTTATGGGCGAGGCAATCAATGTTATCTCTCTTGACACACTCGTAGCTCTGCTTGCAGGCATAATCATCTTCCCTGCCTGCTTTACTTACAACCTTGAAGTTAATTCAGGTCCGAACCTTTTGTTTGACACAATGGCAACCGTGTTCAACAATATGCCCGGCGGAAGAATATGGGGTTCGCTCTTCTTCCTGTTTATGGTGTTTGCGGCAATGTCAACCGTTTTGGGTGTTTGCGAAAATATTCTTGCAATGATTCGTGATTTGACAGGCTGGTCAAGAATAAAAGGCAGTCTTATTTGCGGAATTGTAGTGTTTGTGCTTGCACTCACAACGGCTCTCGGATTCAGCGTTCTTCATTTTCAGCCGTTTGCAGAGGGTACAACATGGCTTGATTTTTGGGACTTCATTGTTTCCACAAATGTTCTTCCTCTCGGTTCTCTTGTGCTTGCTCTGTTCTGTTGCAACAAGTTCGGCTGGGGTTGGGATAACTTCATTAAAGAAGCCAACATGGGCATCGGTATGAAAGTGCGTTCGTGGATGAAACCGATTTTCAAATATGTAGTTCCTACAGCTATCGCATTTATCTATGTTTACGGACTCGTCACCTTTAAATGGCAATAAATAAAATTTGATACACAAAATAAAATCCGTATGGAGCAATCTTCATACGGATTTTTTCGGTTTAAATATTCATTTCCTTGTATTCTCTGTAGGTTTTGAATCCTACGGAATCGTAAAACTTCATTGCACCCTCGTTAAATTCCCACACATCAAGTTCCAGCCTGTCAAAGCCTCTGTCCTTAGCCTCTTGTTTGCAGAAATTTATCAGCTTGGTTGCAACACCCATTCTGCGGAAGTTTTCATCAACTCCGAATTCTGCAATCCGGTAGAATTTTCTCTGCAAACCGTACGGAGATTTCTCCTTGACTATGTATTCAACAGTTGCAAATCCGCATTCAATTTTCCATTAAAGCGTAAGCTTAAATCATCCAATACCAATACTTGTCCTGATTGTTTTCCGAAAGGTCGGGACTGAACTGGAGTTCGGGGTTTTTGATGCTTACTTTCATACCCTCAGTAATTGAGTTCACGATAAAGGCGTTACCGCCGATTGTTGCGCCCTTGCCGATTACGGTTTCACCGCCGAGGATAGTTGTACCCGAATAGATTGTAACATTATCACGGATAGTAGGATGTCTTTTAACACCTTTAAGCTGCTGACCTTTTCTTGTTGACAACGCGCCGAGGGTTACACCCTGATAGATTTTTACATTCTCTCCTATCTCGGTAGTTTCGCCGATTACGATGCCTGTGCCGTGGTCGATGAAGAAATATTTGCCGATTGTCGCACCCGGGTGAATATCAATTCCCGTAAGTCCGTGTGCGTACTCCGAAAGCACTCTCGGAATCATCGGGATTTTAAGTTTCCACAATTCATGTGCCACTCTGTAAACAGTGATTGCAAAAAATCCGGGATAGCAAAGAATGATTTCATCCGTACTGTATGCGGCAGGATCGCCGTTAAAGGCCGCAACAACATCTGTTGCAAGGTAATCACGGATAGACGGAATCTTTGAGAGAAACTCATAAACCAGCTTTTCTGACTTTTCCATAACCTCGTCATACGAAAGGTCGTTGCACTTTTCGCAGCCCTTTAAAGCCTTTGCAATCTGCTTTTTAAGATTGTACTGAATAAATTCTATTCTGTCGCCTACAATATAGCCGATGTATTCTTCTCTTACTCTGTTCTTGTCAAAGTAGCCCGGAAACAACAGCTTGCGGATTTCTTCAAGCACCTGAATAAGCACAGATTTGTTGATAATGTTATCCTCCGAAAGTCTGCAAGTCTGTTCATGCTTTGAATAGCTTTCGAGAATTTCATTGACTGTTTTATTTATATTATCATTCATATGAATACTCCTTTTTCAAAATCCTGTTCAATTCACTTACAGGAAGTCCTACAACATTAAAATAATCGCCGTCAATCTTCTTTACAAGCAAAGAACCTTTGCCCTGTATTCCGTATGCACCTGCCTTGTCAAAAGGCTCGCCCGTTGCAATGTACTCCTCAATTTCCGAATCGGAAAGTTCAAAAAATTCAACAAGCGTTACATTGGAAAATGATTTTGCAACACCGTTTTTGACGGTACAACAACCCGTGATAACCTTGTGCTGTCTGCCCGAAAGCAGTTTTAACATATTCTCGGCATCTTCCCTGTTCTTAGGTTTGCCGAGCATTTTACCGTCAACAAAAACTCCTGTGTCACAGCCGATTACAATATCTTTTTCATAGCCGTTTTTTGAAATATACAATGCCTTTTTGACAGCAAGATATTCGGGACGCTTTTCAAGCGGAACATTGTTCTCAACCGTTTCGTCAATGTCTGCTGGAACAATTTTAAAGTCGGTTGTTATAAAACTTAAAAGCTCTTTTCTTCGTGGTGAAGCAGATGCAAGTACAATCATAATCTATCTCCGTAAAATTACTTTTGACTATTGTAACATAAAACCGAAATAAATAAAAGGTGATTATACAAAAAAACACAAAATGTACAGCAATAATCAGCTATTCGGATTGACCGCACTCCGTACTTTGTATTGACAATAATTTTGCAAAGTGTTATATTTAAGGACAGCGGTAATCCGCATAAAATAAGCACAATCCAACGAAAGGAAATGAAATATATGGCTAACATTAAGCTTCCTGTTCCCGTAACGCTTCTTACAGGTTATCTCGGTGCAGGCAAAACTACTCTTATCAACCATGTCCTCGGCAATCAAGAGGGCTACAAGTGTGCCGTTATCGTAAACGATATCGGTGAAGTAAATATTGACGCAGAGCTTATTCAAAAGGCAGGCGTTGTTACTCAGAAAGATACAAACCTTGTTCCGCTTACGAACGGCTGTATCTGCTGTACTTTGAGCGTTGACCTTATCAACCAGATTACAGACCTTGTAAAGTCAGGCAAGTTTAACTACATTCTCATTGAGGCAAGCGGTATTTGCGAACCACTTCCGATTGCACAGTCAATCTCAGTTCTTGAGGGCGATAAGGAAAACAATATACCGGAGCTTGTCCGTCTTGACAACATTGTTACAGTTGTTGACGCACTCCGTATGGCAACGGAATTTGGCTGCGGTGATGATCTCCTCAAGGAAGATGTTGACGAAGAGGATGTTGAAAGTCTTCTTATCCAGCAGATTGAGTTCTGTTCAACAATCATCCTCAACAAGGTTGACAAGGTAACAGAGGAACAGCTCAAGAGAGTTAAGGCTATGATTAAGACGCTTCAGCCAAAGGCACGAATTATTGAATCACAGTTCGGCAAGGTTGAAGTTAAGGATATTCTCGATACAAAGTGCTTTAATTTTGAAGAAACAGCCGCATCCGCAGGTTGGGCTCAGATTTATGATAAGGATGAAGATGACGAGGATACAGACCGTCACGGTCATCATCACCACCATCACCACCACGATGAAGACCATGACGAACATGAGCATCACGATCATGACCATGATGAGGACGGTCTTGACCACTCTCATTGCGACCACGAACACGGCCATTGCTGTCACCACGACCACGATCATGAGGACGGTGAAGAAGAGTACGGCATCGGTTCATTTGTTTACCACCGCATTCGTCCTTTCAATCAGGACAAGCTCCAGCAGTTTGTTGAGAACTGGCCAAAGAGCGTAGTCCGTGCAAAAGGTGTTCTCTGGTTTGATGACAAGAGAGAAGATGTTTACGTATTCGAGCAGGCAGGCGTTCAGATTACTGCTACGGAACAGGGCAAGTGGCTTGCCGCATTTCCAAAGAAACAGCAGAAGCTCTATCTTGCAGAGTATCCGGATATGGCTGAAAAGTGGGACGAAAAATACGGCGACAGAGAAATCAAGCTTGTATTCATCGGTCAGCATATGGACAGGCACGCAATTGTTGATGCGCTTGACGAGTGTCTTTCAGACTGATAAAATCTTATAAAAATTGAGGGCAACGGAATTCCGCTGCCCTTCTTTTTTGTTTATACAAAAACGGCAGTCCGATTTGGACTGCCGAAATTTTTGCACCGTTAAGTTTTATTACTTTGATGACTCTGTTGTTGATGCCTCAGGCTTGAAGTTAGCGTCAAATGTGAAAACGAGCTTTGTGCCGTCTTTTTCCATTGTAATAACACCGTCTTTGAGTGTGTATGGAATGCTATCGCCGTCTGCTGTAAAGTTCTTGTCATCGTATGTGAGCTCCTGCTCCTGACCGGCTGCAGAAAGCTTAGCCTTGCCGTCTTCTTTAAGAAGAATGTAGCCTTTGTCCATACCGACAGCGGCAAGAGTACTGCTGTCAAAGCTCATACCGCTTGCTTCTGCACTTGTAAGCTTGTAATAGCCGAGTGTTGAATTACCGCAAGCTGTAAGTGAAAGCACCATAAGAAGTGCCATAACAGCCGCAACGCTGATTGTGAAAATTCTTTTCATTTGTTTTTCCTCCGTTTTTCCTATCGGGATTTCTCATTTTTTCAGGCTTTATGCCTTTGTCAGTGAATGACACGATTATTATAGCACAATGGCATAAACTTTTCAAGGTTATTTGCAAAAATATGTAAAAAAGCACCCTTTCGAGTGCTTTCCTCACCTAATATTCAGTTATCAGTTGAACCTTGACAAAAATGCCTGGGTTCTTGGATTTTGCGGATTGTTGATTACCTGTTCGGGAGTGCCTTCTTCGGCAATTACACCGTCAGCCATAAAAATGATCTTGTCGGCAACATCTCTTGCAAACTCAATTTCGTGAGTTACAACAATCATTGTGCTGTCGGAGGTTTTAAGACTGCGGATAACATTAAGCACCTCACCCGTGAGTTCGGGATCAAGTGCGGAGGTAGGCTCGTCAAAGCAGAGCACATCGGGATTGAGTGCAAGCGCTCTTGCAATTGCAACACGCTGTTGCTGACCGCCGCTGAGGTTACACGGATATGACTCGCTCTTTTCGGAAAGTCCTACCCTTTCAAGCAAAGACTTCGCATTGTTCTTGATAATTTCAAGTGCCTCTTTATAGCTTTTTGCGCCCATATATTCGCCTGTCTGCTTTATCTGCTCTTTTGCGGCAAGCTTTGGAGCAAGCATAATATTCTCGATAACCGTATATTGCGGAAACAGGTTAAATGACTGGAACACAAGTCCGAAATGAAGTCGTCTTTTTCTGATTTCGCTGTCGCTCTTTGCAGAGCTGTCATTGCTGTCAAAAAGCACCTTGTCATTGACGGAAATCTTGCCGTTGCTCGGAGTTTCAAGAAAATTAAGACACCTTAACAGCGTAGTCTTGCCCGAACCCGATGAACCGATAATCGCAAGCACCTCGCCCTTTTTAAGAGAAAAGCTGATATCTTTCAAAACCTCTGTTTTGCCGTAGCTTTTACGGATGTTTTCAACATTTAACAAAGACATAACCTTTCCCCCTTAACCCTTGTAGTAATCAAGCTTTTTCTCGATAAATGAGAAAAGCAAGGTAAGGATTCCGCAGAATGCGAGGAAGAATACTGCCGAATAGAAAAGCGGCCAGATGAGTCCCTGCATTGAGAAGTCCTTTGCTCTCATAAGAATTTCCGGAATTGCGATAACGCTTGAAAGTGAAGTATCCTTTACAAGAGTAATAATTTCGTTGCCCATGGGTGCAGTAATTTTCTTTACAACCTGCAAAAGCACAACCTTAAAGAAAATCTGACCCTTTGTCATGCCGAGCACCTGACCTGCCTCGTACTGTCCCTTTGGAACAGACTCGATACCGCCACGGAAGATTTCAGAAAAATATGCGGCATAATTGATTATAAATGCGATAAGTGCGGCGTTCATTCGTGCAAATGTCACACTGCCGTTTGACACAAGCGGCGGAACATAGAACACTACGAAAAGCTGGAGCATCAGCGGAGTACCTCTGATTATCCACACAAATGTTTTTGTCAGCCATTTTAACGGCTTGAATTTTGACATTGAACCCATTGAGATAATAAGTCCGAGCGGAATTGCCGCAAGCAGGGTTACAATGAAAATTATACAGTTTTCGCCGAATCCCTCAAGCAACTGACCGCTTACATTAAAAAATTGATCCATTTTATATACCACTCTATCCAAGTATTTTCAGTTTTGAATATATCAAAAGGCTTACAAATTTGAACCTGTAAATTTATAATCAATAAAAAGCACAACGGGCGAACATAGTCCGCCCTGTATGTACAAGCTTATTTTAATTAAATTATTTCTTTTTTACAAGAAGAAGATCCTGAAGGCTGTACTTCTCTGCAATCTTATCAAGTGTGCCGTCATCGGCAACTGCCTGAATAGCATCGTTAAGCTTTTTGAGTGTTTCGGGGCTGTCCTTACGAAGTGCAATACCGTACTGCTCAGGTGAAAAGTCCTTGCCGTCAACAACCTTGAGGTCAGAATAATCCGAACCGCTCTTGAGTGTACCGATTGACATTACATAGTCGATAACCGCAACATCTGCTGTGCCTGACTTAACCTCGAGAAGAGCCTTAGCCTGTGCGTCAACTGAAACATACTTTGCACTTGAGAAGAACTCGTCTGTCTGAGCAACAGTTTCACCTGCTGACTTCTTCTCTGCAACTACTGTCTTATCCTTGAGGTCATCTGCTGACTTGATTTTGTCTGCAACATCAGATTTTGCAACCATAACCTGCTTGTTTTCCATATAAGGAGTTGAAATATCCATTGTTGACTTTCTGTCGTCATCAATTGTAAGACCGTTCCAGATGCAGTCGATTGTCTTTGAGTTAAGCTCAACTTCTTTTGAATCCCAGTCAATTTTCTGGAACTTTGGAGTAACGCCCATTTTCTCGCAAACTGCCTCTGCAAACTCAGTTTCAAAACCTGTAAGCTTGCCGTCTGCATCGAGGTAGTTCATCGGCTCAAAATATGTAACACCGATAACAAGCTCTCCCTTGTTTGAGATATAATCCCAGTCTGTTGCAGAAGAACCGCAACCTACAAAAATTGACGCTGACATTGCACCTGCAAGAAGTACAGAAAGTAACTTTTTCTTTTTCATAATTATTCCTCCGTAATCTGATATACTCTCTACCTATGTTCTGCAAATCACCTTGCAAAACAACCTCTGTATATTATACATTAGTGCGTTAGCAAAGTAAAGTGTTTTCGAGAAATTTGCCGAAGAATTTTCTTCCAATCACAGGCATATTATTGCATAAAAGAATTATTACTGCAAGAGGTGGCTAATTTGTCTGATTATTACAACCAAAATCACTATGCGGCGGCATACATAAGGGTGTCAACCGAAAATCAAACTGAGCTTTCACCGTCAAGCCAGCTAAAAATCATCAGAAAATTTGCAAATGAAAAAGGCTATCTGATTGATGAGGATTTCATTTTTCGTGACAACGGAATTTCGGGAAGATATGCCGACAAGCGACCCGAATTTAACCGAATGATAAGCCTTGCAAAGCAAAAGCCTCCCATGTTTTCAGCCGTACTTGTCTGGAAATTTTCACGATTCGCCCGCAATCAGGAGGAAAGCATTTTCTATAAATCGCTGTTGAGAAAAAACGGTATTGAAGTCATCAGCGTGTCCGAACCCGTTGATGACGGTCCTTTCGGAAAGCTGATTGAACGCATTATCGAATGGTCGGACGAATACTATTCGATTCGGCTTTCGGGTGAAGTAAGGCGAGGAATGACCGAAAAAGCCGAGCGTGGCGGCATCGTCAGCATTGCGCCCTTTGGCTATAAAGTGACAGACGGAAGGCTTGTGGTTGACGCTGAAAAAGCCCGGATTGTCAGTAAAATTTTTGCCGATTTTTTGAATAATAAAGATATAAATATGATTTGTGACAACCTGAATTCGTCAGAAATCAGAACCGCCAAGGGCAACCGCTGGGATTGCCGTGCCGTTGAATATATTCTGCAAAATCCCGTTTATATCGGCAAAATCAGGTGGAATCCAATCTGCAAAACGGGCAGAGATTTCTATAACGAAAATTTGATAATTTCAAACGGCACTCACGAACCGATTGTTGATGAAGTAATTTTTGAACAAACAAGGCAAATATTATTCTTGCAAAGAATAATAGGCAAAGAACATTCCCATAAACAAACTGAAATTAGACACCTTATTCAAAATCTTGTCAAGTGTTCAAACTGTAATTCAACCCTCGTTCCGATTAAAAATAATTTTCTCCAATGCTCCGCCTACATTCACGGCAACTGCCATTCATCGCACAGCGTAAGAATTGAAAAGATTGAAAAAATTGTAGTTAAAGCAATCAATATTCTTAAAAAGAATAATTTAATCAATGACACTTTCACAATTAAAGATACTTATCCCTTAAAAATGCAAAACGACTTACTATCCATAATTATAAAAAGAATAATATTTGACCGCAAAGCCTCCCACCTCAACATATTTCTCAGTCAGAATAAGTAACATTCTACCATACGGCGGTCCGGACGGTGACGGTTATTATTAGTTTGTACAATTATGGTTGATTTTACAAACCCTCTGTGTCAATCCAGTTAGTCTGTATTGTCAATCTGAGGGTTTGTAAACATATAATATACCGTAATTTTTCTGTTACTATCAACCTCTATCCTGTCAATTAATTGTAATAATATTACTTTATTTACAATATTAAACTCAGCTATATCTTTTAATAGCTTTATATAACTGAATTCTCTTGTTTTTTCATTAAGCCTATCATTAATTGTTTCCATTTTATTTTGCGACCGACTTTTTTCTTCGCTGTATTCTTTTGTCATACACAAAAAATCTTCTTCTGATATAGTACCTTTAATTTTATCTTCATACAAACTTTTGACTATATTTTTTATTTCTTCAAAACGTTTTTCTATTGTCCGCAATTCAGATTTTAAACTTCTATCTTCACAAGTTTCTAATTCAGAAATTGACTGAAAAAAGCCATTATCTAAATATTGTTTTGAAATACGCTTTAAATCATTTATTACATAGTCGGTTAAGAGTTCTTCCCTTATTCGATGACTGGTACATTCACTTTTACCAAATTTTGTATATGTAATACAATTCATAATCATTTTTCCAGAAGAATCACGACGATAGGTCATTTTCCTACCGCATTCCTTACAAAAAACAAGTCCGTTTAAAAGGTGAAAACTCTCTTTACCTCTTGAATATTTTACGGTTTGACGTTTTATAAGATTTTGAACCGTTTCAAAAATTTCAGGCGATATTATCGGTTCATGAGTTCCTTCAACCGTAATCCAATTGCTACAGGGAATTTTTCTGAACTTATCAATTTTATAACTTATTTTTTCTTGTCTATGCTGTGTCATATTTCCAATATATGTTGGATTTGAAAGAATACGTTTTACAGTTTCCTGACACCATTTATACCTTTTTACCATTGCATTTTTATAAGAACAATGAGTACTTTTATATTTTGAAGGACATGGGATATTTTCATCATTTAAAATTTTTACAATTCTTCCCATACTATTTCCCTCAATATACATATCAAATATACGTTTAACAACTTTTGAAGCCTTGTCATCAATAATAAATGTATTCCTATTATTGGGATCTTTCAAATAGCCATAGGGTGCAAATGCTCCGATAAACTCTCCATTTAATCTTTTTGTATCCATAACAGCTCTTATTTTTTTTGAAATATCCTTTGCATACATATCATTTATAACTGATTTAAAAGGTGAAATATCGTTGTTACCGTTATCTCCATATGTGTCTATTCCGTCACTTATTGCAATGTATCTGATGTTCTTGGTTGGAAAATATCTTTCAAGATAATATCCCGTGTATATATAATCACGTCCAAGCCTTGAAAGGTCTTTTGTAATCACAAGATTTATTTTTTTATTCTCAATATCTTCAAGCATTCTTTTAAATGCAGGTCGGTTAAAATTAAGTCCTGAAAAGCCGTCATCAATATAAATTTCAACAATGTTCCAATTATAATTTGAAATAAAATTTTCTACTATTTTTCTCTGATTTTCTATACTTTCAGACTGTCCCGTATTTTCATCCTCCTTTGATAATCTCAAATAAATTCCTACATTGTAAACAATATAATTGTTATTGCTGTCAAAAACAGACATATCAAGCACTTCCTTTTCTTTTTTGACAGCTACTTACTACTTTCATTTTTAAATTTTTTTGCTTTAACGCTCCATTTAGTATAACTTCGCTTTGCAAAATTTTGCCCATTAACTCTTTATAAGAAACTCCGTTATTTTTATATACATATTCAATTTCATATTTATCAGATTTCATAAAACCACCCAATAGCAGTTTATGAACAACTTATTTTTTGATAACTCCAACTTGCTAAATTTAGCTTGTCTAAAAACAAACACCTGATATTATATGAACTCAATTTTATTTATGTGACAAAAAAGCTGACAGAACATTCATTCTGTCAGCTTAAAATAAAATATTATAGATTGTTTATCATTTCATTCTTCTCTTGTAAACAGCTGTACCACCTATCGCAAGTGCAGACAATGCTATCATCAAAATAATTATTATTGAAACAACACCGGTCTGTATTGTTCCGTTATCCTTACCGGTACTGTCTTTTGAAGCAGTATCTTTTGTTGAAATACTTGATGTAACATCATCTGAAGAAGTTGGAGTTATTGTAGTTTCCAAATCAACTTTTGAAGAACTTGTAAAAGGTTGTGTAGTAGGAGCAGTTGCTTCTGAATCAGATTTCATAATAAAGACCCGATTTGCACTCTCTGTATTAAAATCATTAGAAGTCCACTCAAATTTAATAGCAAAGCCGCTATCAAGTTTAAATGTAATATGTTGCTCTGTATTGTTATCATCAGACGGATTTTTACCAATCCATTTCTCGTATGTTTGTGAAGTTGAAGATTTTTCAATATCAACAAGTGTTGACTTATCAGTAATATCATCAAATAGTTTTACTGACTTATCAGATGTATTGTAAATCCAAATAATCTTTACACGGTCTGTATTATTATCAAAGCCAAATTCGTATGGATTGCCTGTGTTAGGGTAACATATAATTTTATGAAGTCCTGATTCTCTTTCGTAAACATTTGTGTAATCCATACCGAAAATATATGTTATTTCATCAAATGACTTATCAAAGAATTCAAAAGGGTTGTATGAAAAATAATCTACTTCATCATCCAGTGCTACAAATCTAAATCCGTTTTCATTAGCATATTTTTCTGCTTCAGTGTTTTTATATCCTCTTATAGTAAAATCAGATATTTTACTATCTCCGTAAAATCCCAAATAAGTAAAAGCAGTATTTTCATTATTATAGAAACCTTTTACAGTTTTAGGGATAGTGATGTCTTTTAAAGATGTTAAACCGCTAAATGAGCCGTAACCCATAAAGTTAATATTTTCCGATAAAACAATCTCGTTAAGATTAGAGCAATTAGAAAAACTACTGTCACCAATTGTTTGTACAGAATTTGGCATTATAATTTTATTCAATGAAGTACAATTGCTAAATGCCCAACTTCTTATATCAGTTGTTCCATCAAGAATTTCATATTCATTATTCTCAAACTGATTTTTAGCAGGACACAGCATTAACTGATTATTTTTAGAATCATACAACACGCCTTTATCTAAATAATACCTTGGATTATCCTTGCTAAACTTAATTTCTTTCAGACTGTTACTGCCGATAAAAAACCAATCCGTAGCCAAAACTTTTAATGTACTTGGCAAAGTAATGCTTTCCATATTAGTGCAACCTGTAAATAACCAGTTTGGAGCTTCTTCAACACCTTCGGGAACAACCACACTTTTAATCGCTTTGCAATTATCCTGTCTAAATGCTTCAAATGAAATAGACTTGACTTTATATCCGTCAATTTCAGCAGGAATTATAACATTTTCACTGTTGCCGTTATATTTAGTAATTGTTGCAACTCCGTCTTCAACTGTATATTCGTATTCGTTTGTTGTTTCTGCATTTACACCTACTATTGCCGTTCCTACAAGCAAAATTGCAACCAGAATAAATGCACATATATTTTTTGTAATGCCTTTAAATTTCATTATCAACACCTCTTTTACATATGTCTAATTTTGGTTTTCACCATTTTAATTTCGTTTTTTATATCTGACTTTTGTTGAGCTGTAAGTTGATTTTTAGCTCTTCCAAAGCCACTAACAGTAAATCAATGTCAAAATAGATTTTGATAACCTTTATTTAAAAATCAGCTTAATCCTTTGTAAATTCTTTTGGCAAATATGTTTCATAATTTCCACCGTCAGTAGTAATCTGAATAATTTCAGTTCCAGAATTTGAACTTTCTTTGAAATATCCTCCGCCAAGAGCTTCAATGCTGTTAGATGTTTCATAGGCTATATTTCCTGCAAGATCAATAACAAGTTGATTGTTACTATCTTCCCTATTAGCAACAGCCAATCCATTTTGGTCAAATGGATCTATACTCGAATATTCGAAGGGTAAAATTTCCTCACCTTTCGCATTAATTATTCCATAGTTACCACCAATAGAAACACAGGCATATCCATTTACAAAATCCCATTTTATATTGTTATATTTTAACGGAATTACTTCATTACCCTGCATATCAATAAAACCGTACAAGCTGTTCTTTTCAACAGGTAATAAATTTTGAGTTAATGTCGTAGTACCTGACGAGGATTTATAATCTGAATTTTCAACATCAAAAATCTTGTTTCCCTGTCTATCAATTGTATAAACTTCATCACCTGATGTCTGCACCAAGGTATAATCATATGTAATGTCATTTGGCAAATATAAATGACTGTAATATCCGTTTACATTCGCATTAAACGGTACTAAATATGTATAATTTATAGGAATAACCACATTGTTTTCCTTATCAATCATTCCATATTTTTCTTCTTTAGAATCATAAATTATAGCATAACCTTTTTTGTCAAAAAGAGACATTGAATCATATTTGCAAGGAATAACCTCTTCCCCATTCTCATTAATAATGCCGCACTTTTGATTATTGTTTGAAACCAGCCAAAAGCCATCCCTATAGTCTAAAGGATTATAACCGCTGAAAAACTCTTTTTTATTACTTCCGTTAATATCCATAATGTAGTACTTAACTGTGTCATTATCACTGTCATCATCAGAAGTAATTATTTTATCGTTATTCACATAAAAATTAGTCAATTTATCATCAGCGCCATCAAAGCATATCTTGGCTTTATTATCAAACAAAACAGATTTATTTTTACTTTGTGAAGAACTTTGATCATAAATATAATCAAATACTGTAAGATAATTATTTTGGTACTTAGCTGTAATAGAACTATTTTCGTCACCTTTATATACAACTCTTTTATAATACTTCTGTCCTTTGCCTGGAATGTTCAACACACCATTATTTGAATCACTTCCAAATAATGAACAGCCGCAGCAAATTGAAATAACTATTAAAACTGCAAATATTATTGATATATACTTTTTCATATTTCTTCCTCCAAAATCATTTAACTATATTTCGTCATTACCCGTATAAATATTACTTTTTAGATTCCTTATTGGTTTGCTAATATAATTCAGCTTGGTATTCTCATCATATTGATTCAAATATACATTCCATAAATCTGCATAACTTACATACCCATCAATTTCGTATAATTCGTTATCATCAAAAAAGTATATTAAATCTTTGCCTTCTTCATTGAATAAAAACCAGTCCTCACTAAGCTTTGAAGAATTAAGCTGCGATATTTTATCCACCGTATAACTAATCTTTAATGTAAAACATCCTACATTACCATTTAGTAAATCCTTGTTTCCGTTTGAATTAGATTTCAAAATAGCACAGCTTCTTTCAGTCCTTCCGCTTATATCATTAGTGTCTGATTTTAAAATATATGAGAATAATATATCCTTATTATCTCTATAAAAGTAGCCTAGAGACTCTTCATCCACATAATCCTGCCAATTTTTTTCATCATACTCAATGTTTGGGAATTTAACTACATCAGTAATTTTATAATCATTTAAAGAAAAATTATAGCTGCAGTATGCAGTCAGGTCACTTACAATACCGTCTTTGTATTCTGTAATTCTATAGTTATCTTCATCAATGGGAATAAAGTTAAATTGATTCCATTCATCACCTGGAATAGTAACAGTATCACACTTACCTTTATATTCTAATTTTGGCGTTGATTTTGTAGTATCAACTTCTACAATATTGTTCCATTCCTCACAAGTACAAATAAATACTAATTTCTTTTTATGTTTTAACATTATAGAATTATCATAAACTGCATAATCTTCAAATTCAGATCCATCAATATATGTTTGAATAGTGCAATCATCTAAGTTTATCCTGCAAACATCTTTAGTTTTACTTATAAAGAAATATAGAAAGTTGTCCATTACAATATAATTACCAATTGTTTCACCATCAGCATATGCGTCCTTAAATTTATCTTTTTTCTCCAAATAGAAATCTGAAGCGTCAATTACTTTATACAGTTCACCGTATTTATATAACAGCCACTTTTGATCATAACTTAACTGTGCGATAAAAGTGTAACCATCATTATAATACTTAAGTTGTTTCTTTTCGCTGTCACTCAAATCATCTCTACTCTTATCAATTAAATTGTACGATGTTTTTGTTTCTTCAACAGTTGTTTCAACGTTACTACTTTCCGTATTACTTGTATTCTTAGTATTAGTTATGGAAGATGTTTCCTGTACTGTACCTTTATTTTCGCAAGCTGTCATACAACAAATTAAAAAAATCATAACAAAAATTAATGCAATTTTTCTCATTCTATCCTCCTGATATTTGTACTAATAATTACTATATTACTTTCTTACCAAAACTACCGTTCCGCTTCTGCCGTAGAAATATCCCTCAAAAGCAGAACCAAGAGTAATCGTAAGTTCATCACCATCTAATTCATACGGCATACTTCCTTCAATACCACCTTGATAAGGATAAGTCTGGTATAACTCTAATTCATTACCATTCACCGTATAAGAAAACGTTCTGTAATTAAATGTCACCTCACTGCTGTCTATTTTCAAAATTTGATTGTCCGCGTCTGGAGACACCCAAGTACCTAACAGATTATCCGCATTAACTGCACTGTCTGACGATTGAGATAATGCAGTATTTCGATATAAAACATTACCCAAACTGTTTTTACATGCAGAAAATAGAACCGCCATACCTACAATCAAAACTGCTAAGCATAAATTTTTAAACTTATGTCTGCTTAGCTTTTTTAATTTAGTGTGATTTTTAATCAACTTCATTTTTTCTTCCTCCTCAAATTGTTTAAAAAATATATTTTATTACAGATATTTGAATATAGACTCAACCTATCTATAATGTAATCCCTGTGTATGCTTAAGAATCAATTTCATAAAACTGCATTTTATACTGGTTAGCAAAAAACACATTATCAATTATCCAAACTTTTATGAATAAACAATTTAATAATTGCCTAAAATATTAAACATGGGCATAACAAAATTTCTAAGAGCTTTTTTCGTGAAATATGCTATTACAAGAAAAACAGCTATAAAGTGGCTTTAAATTCGCACTTTATAGCTGTTTGACCATTTATTTGACTACTTCTATTATACAAATGAATTTAATTTATTTATATCTTTCAGTTTTTGCTCCATTGTTATATGCACATACTTTTCAAGTGTCATTTTCACTGTGGAATGTCCAAGAATTTCACTCACGCTTTTAACATTTATTCCTTTTTCAATTGCTCTTGTTGCAAAGGTATGTCTTAATGTATGAAAATTCACATAATCAACGCCTGCTTCTTCTAAATAATTTTTAAATCTATATTGTAAGGTTCTTGGTTCCATATATTTTTCATTACCAGTTAAAAAATATAAGTTTTCAGAATATTTTGTCTGATCATCACTTACTTTTTTTATACACTCAACTACATAATCTGTTAAAGGAATTTCTCTGATAGAATTTTTCGATTTAGGTGCTTCTATTACGATTTTAGTTTTCAAAGGATAATTTTTATCTATGTTTTGTATTCTCTGCATTGACTTATTAATAGATAATACATTACTATCTAAATCAATATCAGACCATTTTAATGCACATAGTTCACCAATACGAAGTCCAGTATATAGGCAAAGATATACGCCAAGCTTAGTTAAATCTAAATTTGAGAGTAAAAATCTTTCCAATCTCAATTGTTCAGAAACAGAAAGAACATTTATTTTTTTATCAACAGAGTTATGAAACTTAAAGTCCTTAAAACTAATTTGATAACCATATTTATCATTAATATATGAAATAATAGATTTCAATACAGTTTCAAGCTGTCTTATTGTAGCTAAAGATAGCTGATTATTAAGCAAATACAATTGTTCAGTTGACACCCTATCAATTTCCAAAATCTTTAATTTTCCAAAACAAGGTATAACATACTTATCTAATTGAAAATAATACTTCGAATATGACGACTGCTTAATGTAATGTTTTTTTATACTAAGCCATTCAAGGCTAAGATCTTTAAAATATCTATTTTGCACATTTTCAATTTTGCATTTTTTCTGATTTAAAAGAATAATATCAAGTTTGTTCTTTACATCGTTGTATGTTTTGGCATAGACTGACGCATATTTAATTTTTCCGTTTTTATCATATTCTTTAAAATATCGACCTTCCCATCTGCCATCTTTTCTTTTGTAAATATTTCTTTGTGTTCTCAAAAATATCACTGCCTTTCTAAAACAACATACCAGAATTTTGACCACAAAAAATTCAATTAAGGCAATTACAAAAAATATTAACCAAAAGTTTTTTCATGATAGCACTAATAATTTAAAATTTAGTTGACATATAAATTCATTTTTGTTATTATATATACAAGATTTGACAATGTTTTTATTTCGCAGATTAGCATATTCCACGAAATTTCAGGTAATAATTTTACTTTATGTAAGGTTATTGCCTTTTTATATTGTATGATATAATAAGATAAATTGATATTAATTATTTTTGGAGGGTTAAAATGATTGCTATTATTAAAGATATTTATCAGGAATTATCTAATAGAAAACGTATAAGCATAATTGACGTTTTCGTATCTCTATTAGTCATTCGGATAACAGATCATTTTGTCGATATTAATACATATTTTTCTAAAATTTTTAATAACAAAATCATATCTTCTATAATACCTATTTTAACTGGGATTTTACACTGCTTAAATATCTTAATTATAATTGTTTTTATAATATGTATTTTATCCCTAATATCATATAGTGTTTTAAATGCTATTTCATCTAGAACGCATTATGACCTTTTACGATTTATATACGATATGCACTACACTTCAACACATTCAATAGACTTTATGACTACACTGTTTTTTTATATGATTTCAATAGGACTATTTTTAGAATTAGCCTCGAAATTTGACATATATAACTATATTGTTAATATAACTAATAATTCTCCATTTCAACTGCTTCAAATACCATATGTCTTCTTAAGCATTGCTGCATTAATTGAACTATATAATAGATACTTTAGGGCTAAAATTCCACATGATGAATCTTCAAAAATTACAGTAAATAAACCTATAGAAATAAAGATCGTTGAAGATAGCAAAAAAAGTCATTAGTTTTCTAATCTTTCAATCCTATAGGCTAAAATCGGATGTGTACGTTTTAAGTTTTGCATAAGTCCCTTTTTATCTGATATTTCCATATCATACATAATATACAAAGCACATTTTAGCTGTTCACCATATCCAATACTTTTTGCGTACATATCTGCATTATATTCTTTTCTTCTACTACCTCCTGTTATTATCAGAGTCCATATAAACAACACAAATTTTACAACTCCTTCGAGTAACTGTCGTACCATTCCAAACAGGTCACCTATAAAACTATTTTCAAATGACTTTTCTAACAATTTGAAAATAAAACTTACAGCAATGAAAATCCATAAAAATATTGTAGTGCAAAATTTTATTAATAATGCTATTTGCCCATCAAAATTATTTAGATGTCCAAATTCATGTGCTATTATTCCCTTAAGTTCTTCATCGTTAAAAGTCTCTATCGCACCCCTTGTTATTACAAGCGTATTTCTGCCAATTATAAAAGCATTAATTTCGACACTATCCACTATGTAAGGTTTTATTTTTCTTCCAATTATTCTATTATTTCTAAATGCCCTAGAATATACTTCCTTAAAAATTGGAATAAGTCGCTCTTTTTCAGTTCTGGTAGAAATACGCCTTACACTATTTGCATACCTTAGAATCTTTTCAGCAATATTTGATGACACAAAATATATAAAAATAATGTATGAGAATAGTACAATACTCATCATCATAAAACTAAATAAAGGATATACCGTAGATGAACGTACATATCTTGAAACCATTACAAAATAACTAACCAAAAACCATATAAGAATTCTTGGTTTATCAAAAAATACTGCCGATATACTAGATTTATCAGTTTTAAAAAAGTCACGCACTCTTTTTAAAACTTCTTTCAATGCAGTAATATTCATATACTTACTTCTCCCTTAAAATGGTTTAAATACTTTTATTCTGTCACATTGTTTCCTATCTCTGGAAATATATATCGCCTCTCCTACTCCCTGAGATTTTATTTCATCAGGATGAACTATAAATTCTCTTACTCTTCTTGAACTGCCCTTCTTTGTGCTTCCCTCTTCATTCATTTGATACGTCATTAACATAGTTTGTTTTGTGCCAATTGTTTTCGCCCATTCTTCAGCTGATTTAAAACTATTTTGGCGAAGTACAATGTAGTTATTGCAATTTTCAATTATTTGATTTTTAAATTTATCACCAGTTTCATTTTCTAGATCTGATAAACTCTGTGTAGCAGGAATACAAGTAATATTTGCACTACGGCTTTTATTTATTAAATCCACAAGCACAGACGAAGCATATACGTTTATTTCATCAAAAATAAAGAATTTACGATTTTCACTATTAAATAACTTACTAACAGCTTTCTTAGTATCAATCAATATTAATCTTCCCATAGCTTGTGCCGTTTCTGGATAAAGCAGAGGATTCAATACAAAAATAATAATAGCCTTTTCCTTTAAAGCCTTGTATATATCAACTCCACGTTCATTAAAAAGCTCTCCAACTTTACTTTCTGAAATAGTCAAAAATCTTGCACTTGCATTATCAGCTATTTTAGAACTTGCCTTAGCTATGTCAAGATTACTTAAATGCTCATCTTTAGAAATTATTTTATTGTCTGCAAGATTTTTGGATAAAGCAATAAATTTATCAGATTTTATATTTTCTACTATAGAATTAAAAGAAAGATTTATATTCGCCAATTTTAAAAGTTTAATTAAGCGTTGTAAGTATCTTTCAGTATTAGTCTTATAATGTTCCTCACTCCAAGTTGTCATATTGATTAACATATCTTTTGCTACTGTTTCATTTGCTCTAATAAATGGATTATACTTGTTGCTTATTTCAGGATCATTCATACTAACAATATATAGCTTACGATTATATGTTTTGCAAAACAACTTGGTGATTTCAAGCAATGATCCCTGCCCTTCATCACCTTTACCGTCAATAATCAATGCACCGTAATTTTTTACACAAGCAGATCTTATAAAATTTGACAATGCCACAGTTTTTCCACTACCTGTTGTACCTGATATAAAGATGTGCTTTGAGTTGTCAGGAACACATATTTTTTTGCCTGATTTATTGTAACCAATAAAAGTGTCAGTATAAGAATTACACTTACATGGATTTTCTCTGAACGAATTATATGCATTAGAATTATTAATATTTTTTACTTCATCATTAAGTAGTTTTATTCCGGCTCTTTCATTCTCTTTGTTTTTATCTATACATATCTTAAAATAACTTGCAAGAAATATAGACACAAAGAATATGATAATCCAACTTGTATTTTTATATGTAAGAAAACCGAAATCATAATTAAAGTTTCCATGTAATATACAGTTCAAGAAGTTTGATAATGATATTTGAAACTCTCTTAAAAAATCATTTAATATTTCATTGAAAAATGCACCTATAATCAGTAATCCTATTCCACTTACTATAACTCCATACTTTCCTTTTAAATTTACAAAACGCATTAACAATAATAAGCCAAACAAAAATGGAATTATAGGAGTTAAAATAAATAGGATTACTATAACCAAAATAATATTAAAAGGTTGATAGTCCCTTTTCTTAGAGCGTTTTGACATAGCTACTCACCTCTTCTAAGGAAATTAAAAAAATATTTGAATATGTTCTTTTACTCTTTTCTAACACAGTCCATATTTTTGTTTTATCTTTCGGAACAACCCATACTTGCTTGTCATAATTAAGATAATTTTTCTTAATATTGTTTTCCAGTACATTTTTATTCTTAACAGTCATTTCAATTTCAACAGCATAAGTTGCACTTCCGATATTACATATAAAATCAGGATAATGTCCATCACGTTTAAAACCACTATCATGTCTAAATTCTCGTTCAGACTTAATATTTACTACTTTTAACTTTTTCGTAAAATAAATTGCAGTATCAACAACAGATATATCATGAACTATCCTTGCAATCTTAACATCAGTAGTCACAAAATCAAGGTTAAAAACATTTTTTGCCTTGTTTGTTGCAAAATACAAAGCAGGTACACCATAGAGCTTGTATGCTCCTTTGATGTATCCTGCTTCTTTTAATATCTTTATTCTTCTGTCAACTGTCCTTTGACTTGGAAATTCTGCAAGTATTTTAATTTGTCTGCCTAACAAAAATCGCCATTTACTTATTTGTTGCATTAGTACATAATCTCGTGAAACTATTTTCAATAACACCACCTCTAATATAGGATATGCTATATTATTCTTTAGAATCACTATAAATTAGTTCATTTGGAAGTTCACTATTAATAATATTTGCCTTATCATATGGTCCTTGAGTGCAATCCCTACAATAACAATATTTAGAACAAATTGATATTTTCTCACTATTGTTTTTCTCCAATAACAACAAATAATAATCACTAGCATTCACTAACACTTTAGTCATATTTTATCACTCCTTGTTTATATAATTTGATATAAGTTCTTTGATATAAAAATCTAAAAAATACCTCCATTCATTGCATTCAACATATGTTTTATTTTTAATTCCACAATATGCACAACCTCCCAAACAAAGTGGCATATACTTACAATCATTGCATTGTACTGAATTAAAAGGTTCCCATTCAATCCATTTTATTTCATTATAAATTTGTTCTTCTGTTCTATTAGATAATTCAAACAAATTACCAATAATAGAATTCTGATTTCCTATATCTGTTCTACATTTGTATATATTAGCATTGTTATCAATTACAAAAGAATTTTTTCTGTTAGCAATACAAGGGCGAGCTAAAGTCGGATAAAAATTTACTGAGCTATAACAAAAGCCATTATATTTTAAATAGGTAAGAATATCAGTATGATATTTGCTAAACTCACTTACTGATAAATATTTTATAGATTCATTTATGCAGCTGTTTGTATATGCTCTTAAATGTCCGAGATATATATGGATATCTTGTAAACCATCTTTTTTCAATTGATCAATCAAATCAAAAACAGAATTAATATTGTTCTTGTCAATATTCACTCTAACACCAAAATTAATATTGTCAAATTTCAACCGCTTAATTGCAGTAATTATCTCTTTAAAAGTACCATAACCTCCTTTAGTGACTCTTCGTGTATTATGAATTTTTTCATTACCATCTAATGTAATTTGATAAGAATTTATATTACAAATTTTTGCTTTTTCGTAAACATCATCATTATTTAATAAGACTCCATTCGTTACAATTGAATATGAAGTAAAAATATTGTTTTTTAAAGCAATGTTATTAATTTTTTCTGTCATTCTCACTATTTGATCAATGCATAAAAGCGGTTCTCCACCAAACCAAGTAATATTCAATTTATTAATCTGATTGTTACTTTCTATATTATTTTGAATGTACTTAATTATCTCATTTTCAACCTTATCTGACATATATAACTCATTTCTTGTACAAAAAATCTCTTTTTCAAAACAATATATGCATTTCAAATTGCAATCTAATGTTGGTGTTATTGTGATATTCAGTTCCGCTTTGCTATACTTCTCACTATGATAAATAGATTTAAGAATGTCTAATTCATTAATATCATATCTAACAAAAAATTTATTTTCAATAAGCTGGTTAATTTCAAATTTATCATTTTGCTTTACTGAATCAAATTCTATTTTTTCGTCATTAAGATATTTTAATAAATTTTCATCTACTTGCATTAAAGCTGTTGATAAATTATTAAATACGAAAATTCTGTTTTGATTATATCTAACGATAATATTGTAAATAGACGGCTTTAATAGCATGACTTTTCTCCCTTTTATTGTTTTCCTAAAATATAGTTAATATATCTTTCTGGATTATTTAGAAATTCCTTTGATAATATATAATTATCTGTTTCTTTATAAGGTATCTTTTTAATCTGGTCATCATCAATTACATATATAGTTGCATTTGGGTATGCAAGTAAATAAGGAGAATGTGTAGATATTATAAATTGTGACTTATTTCTAACAAGGTTATCAATTTGTGAAATTAAAGTAAATTGATTATTTATTGACAATGCGGCCTCTGGTTCATCAAGTATATAAATTCCATTTCCAATAAATCTATTTAACATTATCGAAAGAAAACCCTCTCCATGTGATTGATCGTGCAAAGATTTACCCCCATAAAAATCTTTAATTAGAGGCTCATTTGCTTTGATTTGATCTAGCGATTCAATATAACTCGCTATGTTATAAAAACTCTCAGCGCGTAAAAAGAAGCCATCTTTTGGTCTAACTATACCATTTTTTATAGTTATATACTTGCTGAGTATTGAATGTGAATTATAGGTGGAAAAATTAAAATTTTTGCTTCCTCCTTCGGGATTAAAGCCAAAAGCTATTGCAATTGCTTCGATTAATGTAGATTTTCCAGCACCATTATCGCCAGTAAAAAAAGTAACAGGTTTGTCCAAATTCAATTCTTTCTTTTTCATTAAATTTCTTACTACTGGTAATTTATTTAAATATGTATCTCGAACTTGATCTAAGTTGCAAATCTCTATTTTTTCAATATAATTCATAGAATACCCCTTTGCAAAAGTATAATTTTACAGTTCTATTATATCACAATAAAATTAAAACAACAACAAATTATTGAAGAATAAATAAATTTCATACATTTTAGTCAAATACTCATTGAATTATTTGTTTAATTTTACCATAACTGTTAGTTTATTATAATGCAGAGGAAAAAAGTTTAAAAAGAATTAAAGATTATTTATCTTTTCTCTAATTAAGTTCTCTATCTCCTACATCGAATAGAACACTCTATACCCTAACACATAGCAACATACTACACTAATGTATTTACTGCAATTATATATAGATAAATATTACATGTAGCCCCAGCAAGGTCTCGGGATTTATGCCGAGACCTTGCTGGGGCGTAAAACTTAATATAAGTGCAGTAAATTGCGTTCTTTCAACGTAGGCTGTTGTGTGTTTAGGTGTACTAATAATATGTACCTTTCAAATAAGATACGTTTGCGTACATGTAATTAGCATAATAAATTTCATAGTAAATATTGACTATTTGCAATTTTAGATGTATAATTTCATCATAATTCTAATAAAGAAATAATATGACAAGATAATGATTTTATTTGTAAAATAATGATATGCTTATTTTGAGAAATGTCGTTGTCCAATTACCAGATTGACTTAGTATTTCTTAGAAGCTCGTGCCGCGAGGCGTGAAGGTTCAAGTCCTTTTACCCGCACCATTTTTATTTTTAAAATGTACAAGCCACTTTTGTTTGTTGGACAAGAGTTTACAATAAAATATTATTATGAGTGCGTCAGTCTTTTTTAGGATTTTTAAAAAGACTGACGCACTATTTTTACATATTATTACATTTATTTTAATAGAATAAATTAAGGAGTGGTTTGTGTGAGTATTATTAAAATGAATGATTTTTTTAAGATTTCTATTGCAGAAGCTTTCGATGAATATGAACTGCATTGTAAAGCTAGAAATTTATCTAAAAACACATTAAAAAGGCATTTGGAAGATTACAAATATTTTGACAAGTATTATGATACCTACAATATGTGTTCAACAATTGGTGAAGATATAATAAATCGGATATAAGATCTATCTTCTAAGTCAAAATATATCAGATAAAACCGTTGAAACAAGAATAAAAGGTATTCGAGCTTTTTTATATTTTTGCATGGATAAGGGGTATATAAAAAAATTTAAAATTGAAAATATAAAAACTGATGAAACCATCAAAGAACCTTACACCGAATATGAAATGAACCTATTATTGAAAAAGCCAGATTTAAAAAAATGTAATTTTTCTGAGTACAGAAACTGGGTTTTAGTAAACTACTTTTATTCTACACGGTAATAGACTAAATACTGTTAGAAACATTAAAATAGAAGATTTAGATTTAAAGGAAAAATGTGTTTTTTTAAGAGTTATTAAAACAAGACGTCAACAAGTTATTCCATTAAGTAATACGATGACTGCAATCCTTACTGAATATTTGAGATATAGAAAAGGAAATCCAGAAGATTACTTATTTCCCACTATTCAAAATAAACAATTATCGCCACGTGGACTTGAAACAGCAATCGGAGAATATAATTTAAGACGAGGTGTTACCAAAAAATCTGTACATTTATTTAGACATACATTTGCTAGAGATTGGATTTTAGCAGGTGGTGATGAGTTTACATTACAAAATTTACTTGGACACACAACATCTGATATGACAAAACATTATGTTAATATATATGGTAAAGATTTAAAAAACTCACAATTTTATAATCTTAATCCCCTTGACAGACGTTCTACAATTAATTCAACTATAACTATGAAAAAAGGCAAAAAATAATTTTATTCAAGCAAAAAAAGCAACAGTTACTTAGTAAATGTAACTGTTGCTTTTCGCTTGAATTTGATGTTATTACACAGACAATGAGAGCTTATGCAATCACTCATTGCCTATCAAATTGCAAGTAGTAAATAGCTGATTTTGTATTTGGTTTGTTCACTGTCTCCTTTATAAGGATTTTCCATAAGTTCAACTCACCAGACGGTGAGTTGGGTGCGTCATTGCGATATCTGAGTCAACGATTTGCAATGCCATTGCCAGAACTCAAGGGCACTCTCACCGACATAGGCACAGAGGAACTTAATCATCTTGAAATGATCGGTGCAATAGTATATCAGCTGACGAAAGACCTCACCGAGGATGAAATCAAGGAACAGGGATTCGGTGACTATTTTGTTGACCACACAACCGGAATTTTCCCACAGGCGGCAGCAGGTTTTCCCTATACAGCTGCATCAATGCAGGTTAAAGGCGATCCGATAACCGACCTCCACGAAAGTATGGCGGCTGAGCAAAAAGCCCGAACAACCTACGATAACATCCTCAGATTCTGCGATGACTACGATGTAAAAGATCCGATTCGCTTTCTGCGTGCCCGTGAGGTCGTTCACTACCAACGCTTCGGCGAAAACCTCCGCCTCTTGACCGATAAACTCAACGAAAAGAACTTCTACGCCTTCAACCCCTCATTCGATAAAAAATGCTTCAAAAATGAATTGAAAAAGAAGAAAAAGTAAAAAATATGCACAAGTCCAAGTATTTATGGGCTTGTGCATTTCAATAAGCTTTAAATATAGTTATAACATTATCTAACTCCGGGTATTTTGGGGTAGTAAAAATAATTTTACCCTTTACACCTTTCTTGTGTATCAGTGTAAAATTAAGAGTATCGTCTTGACAATTTCATCTCAGATTTTATGTTGTAACTTAATTCTACTACAAAATCGTTTCTATGGAGATTCTTTTTTATTGTTTCATCTTCATTTTATAATCTATATATTTATTATTTTATGCAAATTAAATTTCTCCTTTTACATCGCATATTTCAAAAATGCGAAGAATTTCACATTTCTGTTTAAAAATACGAGAGCCAAACCTACTACTGTTGTAATAGCAGAAATAATCACAAAATATAGCAGACTATCCAGTTTACTTCCGTCAATAAAAATCGATAAAACAACAATTACCAAAGGATGCATGCAGTAGATTATTGTACTTAATCTTCTCAATATATAGCTGTGAGCTATGCTTATATTTATATTTCTGACAGACAAAAAGATAAATACAACTGCCGGTATTGTAAAAATACTATAAGACGAAACTATCTCAGGTGAATAAAAATTGAGAATCATTACCTCAGCAGAAAACGCCAAAAAGAGCATGAGTGATTATAAGACGGAAGACATACTGTTCTTTTCAGATGTAATCAATGGACTGCCAAGAAAAATACTTAACTATCACACACCTGAGGAGCTGTTTGAAACTCAGTTAGATAGAATATACGCCACTTAAATATTTGATACAACATTCCTTACTGCGATGACTTACAAATATCTACTTCAATGAACGTGATATTCTAAAAAAATGTTTCAACTTGCTATTGCAATTTGCGCCTAAAAAACTAATATCACAAATTATCTTTCAAATAAGTTATTGCACTCTCTCTGTAAGTTTTCAAAAGTTTCAAAATATTCAATTTATCTATTTCCTCTGTGCATACATCTTTAATATTGCTTACATCATTAACTGTGCGACTGCTCAAATCAAACTTTTCCAATAAATCTGATAATTTTTCTATATTGCTTGGCCTTATTAAAGTTGCAAATGGAGTCTGGTATTTTATTGAAAATACCGTTCCATGGAAAGTATCAGTAATCACATAATCTGCATTTTTTATGTATGCCAAAAGTGTAAAAGGATCAACATTTACATATAAATCTGTAAATGATTGTTTGACACCTATTGACAATGTTTTTTTACCTTTTGAATGTGCAAAGGCTTGTATTGCCTCCGCCTCAATTTTATTTATTCTTCCTGAATATGCATAAACAACAATATAGTTTGACAAATCGACATCTATGTTATCTACTTCGTTTGAAAAATCATACAGCAACACTGGGTCTATAGAATCAATAGGATCAATTGCTGTCAAAGTTTTTATTATATCATGGCTATTTTTATCCCGCACAGAAATAGCATCAAACTCTTTTAACAAATTAGATATTTCTGTTGTTTTTCCGTATTTATCCAGCTTTTCGATAGTGGTAGAACCAAATGATGCCGCATAAGTAATCAACTTTTCAGCACTATTTTCATATCCGAAAAGCTGAGGGCTGTAACCGACATCTAGATTTGGCTGTGTACAGTTGAACACCTCATCACTTCCGATTACAAGCACATCAAGTTTAGGAGAATATACTCTTTCATCAGTAACTCCTAACATTGGCAGCCACTCATTTTGAAAAGTATGACAAAAATTTGAAAAGGCTTTTGATGAATCTATGGACTGTTTTCTATTCATCCTGTATGGCGGTGAAAAAAATACTTTCATCATTCTCTTAAACTTACTTTCAAATTTCTGATTAGAAGAAATGCTTTCTGATACTAACGGTTCACCTACTCTGTAATCAACGAAAGTTACAGTATGCCCCATATTCTGAATTGTCTTTTTTAAGCCATATGCTTGAAGGAAAGAACCATAATTGATTATTCTCTGCATCGACATTATACCAATGTTCATACCCTATCTCCTAAGTAGTTTATTTATATACGCTCTTGCTAAATTTTTTATTTCATTTTTTTTGACGATTGTCTTTTGTTTTTTTATTTCATCTGAATAAACTGATTCTGCCGCTTTTTCAAAACCATAATTCTTGTACATATTCAAAAATTTATCTCGATGCGGATTCATTTTTGAAGGATAATTCAACTGTGCATTACCTTCTATTGCTTCATCAACAGGTCTCTCTTCGCAAAAACATTTATTTTTAACCCTATCAAAAAAAGAAACACCCTTTTTAGTGTTGATCAATACAACTGAAACAGCGCCTGAGTATCCATGTTTAAAAGGTTCTTTTAAACCGAGTCCCCAGAAATCTCCGATAGTAATATCTGACACTCTTTCATTGCAGGCATATTTACAATCATAACACGAATCATAATATGTTAATGCCTCAAAGAACGACAACAAATATGTATCAAGATTTTTATGCATCGAAACAAATGGTTTTACTGTATTTGAGGATTTTAGTGAAAAATAAAATTCATTGTCCTGCCTAAATCTGATTTCATCAGCTTTTCTGCTTTTTTTATTTTCGAAATAATGTATATGTTCATCAAGATACACCTGAGGCGGAGTTCCGTGACATATTATATCCACAAGTATCAGATTTCTAAAGTCAATCTTTAAGTATGTGCGCAATGCCGCTACCTGACATGGCAGACCAATGAAAATAACTTCATGTCCATCTTTTAGTTGATTTTTGATGTCAAGAAAAGTACTTCCCATTTTGCTATGTACATATTTTGAATTTTTAAATTTGAGAATGTTATTGTCATCATAACCTTTTATCACCACTTTCAGGTCACTATCATACACCGCACCGTAACATATACCTTTATTCTTTAAAACCTCATTATAAAAGACCGATGCCGCACCGCCTGATGTGCTTGTTTTTCTATCTTCAGAGTCACTACTCCAGACAGCATATGCCTTTTGCGGAATATTCCCATTTAACTCATTAAGAACATGACATGATTTTCTACATAAGCCACAATCTATACATTTTGCATCGTCTATTCTAGGATAGCAAAATCCGTATTCATTTGTTTCAAAATATATCGCGTTTTTGGGACACGATACCGTACACGCACCACATGAAGTGCATTTTTCCTTTTGACATAACTGCATAATGTATCCTTTCTAAACGAAATTACTTGTTGTGACCAGTTAATATTTTTTCTTTTAAATACCTTGCTTTATCAATACAAAAGTTTATTATACAGTATTCCGGAGAGAATGATTTTATTTTTCTGTACTGTTCACATATACTCAATCTTCTATCTCTTATCCAAAAATAAGTATAATTATTTTTCAATCTTTTTAATGCAGTTTCATAATTTTCATTTGCTCTTTTATTATATTTTAAAGCGACATTTTTTATCATCTGCAATCTTTTTACCGCATCTTCAGCATTACCTCTTGCAAAATCTGACATAAGCGTATTTTCTGATAATTTTGTATAATGATACAGATGCGCAGAAAAAGCATAAACAAACTCTGTATCAGATTTTTCAAAATATTCTACTGAAAATCTTAAATCCTCACCCATCGACAAATTCTCGTCAAACCGGACATTGAACTTTTCAATAATCTGCATATCAAACAGTTTATTCCACAAAGCGGTAAGGTAAAGCTCTGCATTAAGCTTAAAGGCGTCGCCCAGGCTTACCTTTTCTTCTCCGCCGCTCCAAGAATATTTAACAGGTTTGCAATGATTAACCTCATCGTGATATATAAATCCACAAATTGGCACTGTATTATACTTTTTAAAATTATTCAACAATTGTTCAAGGTAATCGGATTCAACATAGTCATCACTGTCTACAAAACAAATGTAATCTCCCTTTGCTTTTTCAATCCCGTTATTTCGTGTTGCAGAAACGCCTACATTATAAGGATTATCTATAGCGATTACATTAGAATATTCTGACTCATACTGTTTACATATACTGCGACTGTTGTCTTTTGAACAATCGTTTACCAGAATTATTTCCGTATTTTTTAAAGTTTGTCCAATGAGAGAATCCACGCATTTTTTCAGCGTTTTCTCAGCATTATAAACTGCTACAACTATACTTATTTTATCCATAATCACTCAAACGCTTTCCTGATTGCTTTGATTAGAATTCCGTCTTTGTAATAACGCCTGCCCTGTATTATATCCGGCAGATACTCACAATTCTCGTATTGAGAAAAATAAACCGAGTCTTCACATTCATACACTTTGTTATTTACAAAGAGAATCTTCGGATATTTAATTTTTTTGAAATTTTCGAAGTCCTCTTTTGAGAACCCATTCTGTTCAACCATAATTACAAATATTTTTTTGGGATTAACCCTTTTCTTTCTATCTTCCCATTTTTGTAAAGCATCTTCACACGAATCATAGTGCATAAAAAATATCTTTATGTCATCAAGTGTTCCAATCGGATACTTCTCACCCATTTCAACTACAGGTGTAAAAGATAAATAATAATCAAGATCATTTACAAATTTAATAAAATCGCTTGCTGTAAAAAAGAGATTTACCGTAGGGGTTAAGAATTTGCAATTCATATCATGATAAAAAGTTCCGCCGATACAATTCATAGATATAAGCGAAATATCAGACAAGTACACTTTGCCCTGCACCTTTTTAATCATAACTTTATTTCTGATTATATTGTAATACTCGGTTAATTTCATAGCTAACTCACTCGAATAATATCAGATTTTTGTTTTCTTCGAACCGTTCTGTACCCTTTTTTTTAGAAAATTTATTAAAGACTTTAATCAGAATTCCGGGTTGTTTATAAGGATATTTTTTAATCAAAGCGTTTAATTCTTCGCTTACATCAGTCAATTGTGACCTATAGAAAAGTAAAGAATCGGACAATTTATTGTAATATGTCTTTCGAAGTTTCGGAAATCTACTACTTACATATTCATATCTCTCAACAAAACAATCTATTCGATCATAAATCAATCTATTTTTCGCATTATTATTCATAACGCTTGATTTTCTCATTCTGTAAAAATAAAAGGGCTCTGTAGTATTTACAATCCTTTTTGCATTACATACAAGCTTATATGTAAAAAACTCATCATCAATTTTTCTGCCTACTGGAAATCTTATGTTATCTAATAATGAAGATCTAAAAAGCTTATTCCAAAAAACAGCAAACTTCCAATCAGATAAAAAGTGTTGCAAATATTTTTGCCGGGTTAACACTGTGCACGATTTTTTGAGAGTGGAATACTGCCTCATGATAATTTTATTTACATACACCTGCTTAAATAAACATTGCACAATATCAGAATCATATTGTTTCATCAAAGAAACCATTTTTTCGTACATCGATAAATCTATATAATCATCACTGTCAATTATTGAAAAGTATTCACCTTCAATCAATTCAAGACCTGTGTTTTTAGCGACACCTGCACCCTGATTCTCTTGATGAACAACTGTAATACGACTGTCTTTCTTTGCGAATTCATCACAAATTTTGCCCGAATTGTCAGTTGAGCCGTCATCTACAAGAATAATCTGTAAGTTCTTGTAGGTTTGATTTACAATTGAATCAAGACATTCTCTGATATATTTTTCAACGTTATATACCGGTACAATTACAGATATTAATTCTAAATTCTGCATTTCTTCTCCTTGCTAAAAAAGTGACTCATCAAAATCAATATTCAATGCTTTTAATCGCTCTTTTGTTGACTCATTTTTCGGTACGGCAGGAACTCCAACTAGAACTCCATATCCTCTCTTGTAATCTCTTATCACTACTGCATTAGCTCCAATTCGAGTATTATTACCAATTGTAATTCCACCTAAAACCTTTGCTCCACACATAACCATGACATTGTCCCCAATAATCGGAGATTTCATATCATCATTATATCCAATAGTAACCTGTTGATTAACAGAAAAATTTTTACCTATTTTCTGAGCTGCAATATATGTTGCAAACCCATGTTGAATATAAAAGCCACCACCGATATCAGGACACTCTATATACAATGTTTTTTCAGGAGGATACCATAAAGCTACCCACTTACAAAACAATCGATGCGGTTTTGCATACCTGTTCCTATATATGAATAAATTTCGAAATTCTTTATATTCTGATAACAAAATTATAATTTTTTTTAAATACGAGCATTCTGATTTTGTCCACCTGACAACATCTTCTTGCAACAAAATATTGTTTCTATATATAGGATAAAACAATAATATCGGAACAAACCTAATAAATGATAATAATAAACGCATAATAAAACAATCCCAACATTAATCCATATTTACTTTTTTAAAAATCTTTTCAAAGGTTTTGAAAAGATATCTTTTTCATAATGATTCATCGAAAAAAACCAACATGACAAAAAATAAACTAAAACAAAACCCAGTATTACAAACAGCAAGTTCCAATATGAATTTATATTTATAAAGCAATTTATAAAAACACCATACACAATAGGAATAATCATACCCGGCAAAATTCGAAATATACTTTTCCAAAAAGCAGGAATATCAATACCGACCTTTTTATAATTGTAAATATTCATAAATATAACGGTGCCGATAAACATACACAAACAAGTTGCAAATGCAGCACCAATTCCACCGTATAAAAGTGAAAGCGGTATAGTAATTATAATATTCACAATAGCAATAAGAAAATATACAACACTTCTCGCTTTATGCATATTCTTTGCTTTCTGTATTTCAAGACCTATATTTTGAAAACACGGTACATACACAGAAATCATAAGTAATAATCCAATCCAATATGCGTCACTATATTCATTACCTACCCATAAATACACAAACTGTCGTCCCCAAAAAATATATCCCAAAAGAATTAAAGTTACAATGTAAAACTGTATTCTTCCAATTCTAATAAAAATCTCGTTAGTTTCATCATCAGATCCGCTTTCTGCTATAATTTTGTTAATTTTAGGTGCAAATACACTTGATGCTGAAGTTGAGAATGCCATAAAATAATTTTTAAAATTAGAACCTACAGAGTAAATGGCAACCATTATCGAACCTGAAAAAATACCTAAAATAATGTTATCAGTTGAGAAAGTCAACTGATCAGTTATCGTATTTAGGAACAGAAAAGCCGAAAACACAAAAATATTTTTAAATAAATTCTTGTCAAAATTATCAAATTTATATTTTAGATCCAACACTTTTTTTGCATAACAATAATAAACTACATATGTCAAAAAACTTATAACAAGAGTTGCAACTGAAATTGTTACAACATTTCCGCCGTGATAAAGCAACAATAAATTAATACACGGTTGTAATACACAAGCGATAATCAAACACAATCTAATAAACACAAATCTTTCATATGCTTGAATCGTCATAGCCGTGGTATTAAATAAAAATGTGATTACGAACTGTATAACAGTACATATCATAATCCACTTTATTTCCTCTAATTGAGTATCAGAATAATTCGCCTGAAAAATATATGGCGATAAAAAAACGAGAACCATACCAACTATTAGGGTAATAATCGAAATGACAATGTATATTGTTTGAAACATACCATTAGTTCTATATTCTTTTTCCTTGTCACCCGTAGCTCTTGCCTGTGCGTTAAATCTAACATATGATGCACCTATTCCCATACTTAATAAGCTTAAATATGATGTAATTGAATTTGCTGTTCCAATAAGTCCATATTCACTTTGACCTAATATTCCTAGCATAATCGGAGTATATATCAGCGAAATTGTATTACTGAGAAATATGTAAATATAAGAGAGTATAGAACCAGCTTTTCTTTGATTTAATGCCATAACTTTATCTTTTCCCTTAAAATGTAATAAACTTTTTCTTTGAAGTTAAGTTTTTTATAATAATCTTTTTCATCAATTTTATGAATTAAATCAATAAAATCCATATTTTCAAACTTTTTGTAAAAGTAATCACTATATTCGCCTTTGGCAACAGGAGTTACTAAGCACGGATTCTCCTTAATAATTTGTTCTAAAGGTGTGTCCATAGAAAATAACTTATCACTGATTTTTTCAAAGAAACTTTGCCCTTTGGAGGAGTTCAATAGCACTACCGAAACACCATTGTCATCAGAAACATCATAATACTTGTCAAATCCCCAATAATCACCCAATGAAATATCTGAAACACGAGGCATTTTCTTAAAATTGCACTCATAGCAACAAGGCCTTAAATATAGATTATGTTTTAAATAACCAATCATATACTCATCAAGCCATCGTTCTTTTCGATAAAATGATCCATCTTCAAAAGAAATCTTAGTTGTTGAACTATTCCAGCCTAAATCCTTATTTCTAAACTGAATTTCTGTAATTTTCGATTTGGTATGTCTTTCAACTGATTTAAGATAGTCTATATATATTTTTTGACTAATTACTCCCCTACAAACCAAATCAATTGTCAAAAGTTTCTCATAATCTTTTAGTAAAAAATTTTTTAAACCGGCAACCTGACATGGTGTACCTACAAACATAACATAATTATCTTCATAAAGTAACTTTTTTATTTTAACAAATAAATCAGACAACTCACTTTGTGCATATTTGGTTTGTCTGAGTTTATTTATATCTTTTTTATCAGAAATTATCGTGTGCTGAATTCTAAAATTTTCAACAAACTCAGCTGCCACTATATAACCGCCATTTGAAATAAATTTTTCGGCTATTGCTGAAAAAACTCCACCTGATGTACTCTTTACTCTTATATCATTATCCAAATTCCATGCAGCTTTAACAATCGGTTCGGCATAGCTATTATCTGTACACACCGTGTTTATTTCAGGGCATACTCTCTCACAAAGGTTACAATTAACACATTTGTCAACATTAACAGTCGGATACTTAAAACCTGAAAAGTCTTCTTTCAAAGTTATTGCTTTTTTAGGACAGATGCTATAACAAGCGCCACATCCGGTACAATTAGCTTTGTCGTTAATTGAAATCATCGTGTTTATCCTTTCAAAATAAATATTCCCTCAAATATAAAATACAATAAAAGGTTATTTTAAATTTCTAAGTTCACCGACTGCAATGCCTGCCTTTTTCTTGTATTTAGGAATTATATCGTTCAAAGTATTTTTTATTTGGCTTTCATTATCAAAAATGTATTTAAAAGCATCTGTAAGCTCAGAATCATTTTTCATATTCTGGACAGAAATAACATAGTTCTCATATGACCCGAATAAATCTGTTGCAATACCTCTTGACTTGATTGAATAACCTACTACAAGAGTCGGAACACAAGTTGAATATGCCGCAATAGTTGCGTGTGTTCTTGCACCTACAAAAAATCTACATCTGCTGATAAAACCTTTTAGTTCTTCACAATTGTGATCTTCAAGCAAAATAACTCTGTTTGTGTCTTTGAATTTTTCAAACAAAGAATTAAGAGGTTTTCTATCGTTATTGTACTCCCACACAACATGGGGAATCAAACAGATACTCATATCAGTTTCGGACAAAATGTACTCAATCAACTTTACATAGTTGTTAAATGCAATACTGTCACCGTTCTCGTAATCGTTAATCAGCGGACTGACATTGATACCAACAGTATTTTCTTCAACAAATCCTTTTGGAAGCGGAAGTTCTTTTTTATTAAGCAAAAATGCGGGATCTGCAACCTGAACAGCGGAAATGCCGTAATTCTTAAGCACCTCATAAGAAAGCGGTTCTCTAACGGTGATTAAGTCAAAACCTTTCAAATCCTCAACAACTTCGGGAGTCATAAATTTATCTTCAATTGAACAACCCCAGAACACATTTTTTCTACAATACTGTCTTATCTCTTTGTCAAGCTCAACTCCCTGTTTAGCAGACCACGGATAGCAATAATTGTCACCGCCTATTGAAATTGCGACAGAATCTTTAAAAAGTTTTTTTATGAATAATTTGTGTAAAGCGTCACTCTTTTTTAAGATTTTAAATTTAAAATATGACCACAAAAATGAAAGACTTTTCTTGTTCACCTCATCAGTTGCAACGATTTCGTCAACAACATTTGAAACACCATACTTGTAATCCTCTGACACATTTTGCGACCAAAGAATTACATCCGAACCGGTTGCATCTTTTGCAATTTTAGTTGTAGTCCTGACGAGTGCCTCACATCCGTGATTTCCACTTCCGCCATGCATATACAATACTGTTTTCATAAAAACCTCATTAAAATCCAATTTTTAAAACTGATTTTATCTTACAGCAAAGATAAAAATTAAACCTTGCAAGCATAAAATATTTTTTAGAACTGTCTTTTATTGTATTTATTTCATCAAAAGACAAATTACAATTCTTTTTATACTTTTTTATTATGCTGAGAGCCTTTTTCTTATCTGATCCTGACATAAATTTCAGCACAGACTGACAGGCAAACATACATGAACCATACAAATCAATCTTTGCTTGCGTACTGAGGTCGGGAAAATTGTTCTCAATATATTTTTGCCGATTAGCCTTGCCCTCAAGTGCATCTAATCTGCGAATATTATAGCCAACGCCCATAATACTGCTGTTTCTCTGGAAATAATAATACATAGTTTTATTGAGCTTTGAAACCTTGTTTGCTCTGCCAAATACCTGATAAGTCCAGAATTCATCCTCATTCAGCTTACCGACAGCATACGGAATATCTTTGATAAGTTCTGTTTTATAAAGCTTATTCCAAACATGCTGATGAAAGGGATTTTCTGCAATCAATGCAGACATTGCGTCCTGAGTATCGTATGTTTTTACCGATAAATCATCGCTAAACTCATCAAAACGGTTATCCTCATAGAATTTTACAACACTGCACTCAGCAATATCGCTGTTTTCTTTGTTCATAATATCCAACAGACATTCAAAAAAGTCATCAGACACATAATCATCGCTGTCAATAAAGCTGATATACTCGCCTGTTGCAACAGCCATTCCTGCATTTCTGGCATCGGAAAGTCCACCGTTTTTTTTATGAACTACCTTGATTCGGTTGTCTTTTTCGGCATAATCATCACACATCTGAGGACAAAGGTCAGGCGAACCGTCATCAACAAGAATGATTTCAAGATTTTTATATGTCTGATTTACAATGCTGTCAACACATCTTGCAAGGTATTTTTCAACATTATAAATCGGTACTATTACACTTATCAGCGGGTTCATAATAAACTTCACCTATTCATACAATTTTTTCTGAAAATGCTTTGAATAAAATCTATACATTGGATCAAATAAAAAAGGCAAATAAGTAATTACATTTCCAAGAAATCTTGTTTTCTTGCTTAAAAGAGAGATTTTATTCTTCTTATTGACAATAATATGCCTAACTGTCTTCTTTTCATTAAAAAAGTTTTTTCTTATATCTTTATCAGCACACGCAATAGTTGAATAAACATTTATACATGTGTTCAAATAAGCAGCTTCACCTTTTTCTTTTAAGTTAACATCAATGCTGTCAAGAATTATTTTTTTTACTTTTATTGGATCAAATATTAAATTTTTATTCAACTTTTGTCTTGATGCGGAAGTCATACGAACAATATAGTGATACGGGCAGAAATCTTCAAAAACCGATTTTTTGGATTTTAAAAATAAATAGTAATTCCACAGTAAGTCTTCGTTAATTTTTATATTCAAGTCTACTTTATCAAAAAAATCGCTAAAAAGCGAAGATTTATAAAGTTTATTACATAGCCCTGGCTCTACTATTGAACCGTCAAGTAAATCTTTTATACCCGTGTCTTTATCCTGTATTCTAATTTTATCGGTATTATGGAAATAATTTATTCTACCGTCAGAAAAGACCATCTGATAACCGCAATGTGATATATCAGCATTATATTTTTGGGCATTATCAAACAATCTCTCATACATATCAGGTTCTATTACATCATCACCGTCAGTAAAACCTATCCAATCGCCCTTAGCCGCCAAAACACCTTTCATTCTCGCAACCGACACACCGCTGTTTTTGATATGTAAAATCTTGATTACATCTCTATGCAAATCGGCATAATCATTAATATTTTTAGCAGATGAATCAGTTGAACCGTCATCAACAACTATAACTTCAATGTTTTTATAAGTCTGAGATAAAATACTATCTAAGGTTCTTACAATATAATTCTCTAAATTATATACCGGAACAATTACACTTATTAAATCACTCATCATAAAGCACCCAACATTTCTTCAACAGCTTTTACTGTTTTTTCGGTACTGAAAGCTTTACCACGCTCTTTTGCTTTTGCGGCATAAGTTTCGAGCAAATCAGGCGTTGTCAGCATTTTCTTGATGCCCTCATAAAGTGCATCTTCATTATTTTCTGTTACGATACCGTACTCATTGTTTTCGCCTAATAATTCGTACGCACCACTACAATTTGTGCTAACAACAGGAGTTCCGACAATCAATGCTTCTGTAACAGCTGTACTGAAACCCTCTCTTCTCGAAGAACAAACATACAAATCTGCCTTTTTCACATATTTATACGGATTATCTCTGTAACCTAAAAATGTAAAAGTATCGGTAAGATTATTTTCTGTCAAATACTTTTCATATTTTTCCTTTTCTTCGCCTATTCCGAGAATATAAATATGATTTTTTATATTTTCTTCAATAAGCTTTTTATGTATCTTCATTAACCTGTCATAACCCTTTGAAGGTACAATTTTTGCTACTGAGATAATATTGATTATGTCCTTGCTAAAATTAACATCATCAACTTTCTCATCGGAAAGTTTTTTTATTTTTTCTGATTCATTTGTATTATACAGAACTTCAACAGATTTCTTAGTATCAAAAATTGATTCAAAATCATCTTTTACAGTGTCAGATACACAAACAGTCCTGTCAAACTTTGAATAGCAATCTAATGCTTCTTTATAGCTTCTAAAGCTCTTGGAAGCAAGCTCTTTTGTATGCTGTTCTATGTGAATCCAGCTGACAAGCTTAGTATTTGGATTAGTGCAACCGCTTACAATTCGTGCGGTAGGACCTTCAAGGTAAGAAACGATTATGTCATAGTTATCTCTGATAAAATACTTAAACAGTTTTTCAGGAGAAAAAAGTTTCATCACATATGTATTGCCACGAGGCATTCTCTTGAACCCGCCGATATATTTTACATCAGAGTTAAGATACTGTCGATTAACACCTACATCGAACAAAGTTTGAACTGTTACATCAAATTTTGTTTTATCCATATTATTGGCGAGATTAACCAAAACTTTTTCAGCCCCACCGTGTGCGAGATTAGGAATAAGAAATAAAACTTTTGTCATATCCAGGATTCCTCACTCCAACTATTTACAAAGAATAAAGATCGTTCATGCCAATTTAAGCCATATGCAAACAACATCTGATACAAAAAATATATTGTAAACAAACCGTATGATGCAATTTTTACCCAGTGATATTTTTCAATATGTACCATCTCATTAATGTTCCACACTAATAATGTAACAGCAAATATTTCAAAATACAAATTAAATCTGGCATATACAGCGGAGAAAATGCCAGCCGTAGTGAACATCAAGAAAAATAGGCTCATATTAAATACTATATCATAATATTTGTATTTTTTCTTCATCAAATCTCTATTTATGTATGATATAGCAATCGGTACAGAAGCAACTAATACTCTAAAAATATTTATACTATAATTCCAATCGTCCTTCACATATTTTACTCCATAAACAGTATCAGAAATAAGGTTATCGATAAAACCTCCCATAAATGGCGATGCAATCACTATTATCAATAACAATATTATAATTAATTTAGTCATTTTACCCCAAGCTTCTGCATACAAAAAGAAATACAACACAAACCATATATAAGCCGATGTATGTATTTGTGCAACTACAAAAATTAACGGAAAGAATATATACCATCTTCGTTTTGCAATCAAAGGAAAGCAAGCAACAATAATTGATGTAACTAGATACTGTCTAAGACCATTCAACGAATGATCCCAACAACCAAATGTTACAAAAATATAAAATGCGAACTTCAAATCACCACTATAATTATACAAAAAATACATCAATGGAAAAATTGTCAAAAAAGATGTAATTTCAATAAACACTCTGGGATTACTGGAAACATATGTATGCAAAAAAGACAAATATAATTTAAAAAGCCATTCTTCACCTATCTTAAACGTAGATAAACACTGATTAAACGGCATCACATTTTCAAAGAAATGCATATAAGTTACAGTATCTCCATATGCATATCTTTGACCTGAAACGTACACTAATAGAAGAGTTCCAAGAATAAAAAATAATTTATTAGTATCTCGTACAATCGTTCTTTCACTAGTTATATTATACTGATCCACTGGTATATTGCCAATATAAAAAAGCAATAAAACCAATAATGGTGTAAAAATAAATACATTCATTAACTAATCCCCTTCAACTCGCATATGTGAAGATTTAGATTTTTTTATTATCACTAATTTTAAGAAAAAACCACAAGGAATACTGACAATTGTAAGGGCTTTTTCAGGAGATTCAGATATAAAGTGCTTGTTTCGGGCAATTAATGAACTAGACACATAATGAATACAAGCTTTAATTTTTTTGCCAAAACTTTCACTGTATTGCATTTGTATCTTTCTCCAGAAAGCAAAGCTCTTTGGGCATTTCATGTACTGCTTATACATAATGTGTGAATTACCGTCTTCTTGGTATTCTACATCGCACACTACTTCATTTAAAACAGCAAGTTTATACTTCTGATCTATCAATTTATATTTATATGCAAGTGCAAGATATTTTTCATTATCAAATACCGGATACTCAGGGACAGAATTAATAATATCAGTACGATAAATAAGTTTCTTATCCCCTGAACCACCTGACGCATAATAACCCGACAATGTGGTTTCTGTCATATCTTTAGGAAAGCCTTTTCCTATAACCTTTCCCGTATTCATATTGGCGTCGAGTGCAATAATACCTGCATAACCCATGCTTTTTACCTGATTCCATTTGTTTATAATTTTTTCAACAGCGTTCTCAGATAAAGCGTCATCAGAATCTATACAAGTATTGAGTTCGGTATTTATATTTCTATACGCAACATTGTGTGCGGTATGCATACCGCCGTTTTCTTTATATATGTACTGAATTTTGAAGCCGTTATCTTTGGACATCCAATCTTTTACCAATTCAGCCGTATTATCAGTTGAACCGTCATCAACTATAAGCCACACGAAATCCTTGCATTTTTGGGAACACAAAGATTTATATGTACGACCTATTGTATGTGCCCTATTATAAGCAGGTGTAAACACTGTTAAAGTCTGCATAACTATTATTCCTCAACCGAATTTAAATAAAATTCTTTAAGCTTTACAACATTCTGTTTAACATCAAAACCTGATTTTTTTATATCATCAATCGTGTTTTTTCTAATCATACTTTGTTTTTCTAAGACAACATCCGCCCACTCATCAATCGGCAAGTTCAAATCTAACGACTCAGCAAGGTCTGTAACTCTGCATCCAGACGGAACACTGTCAGAAATGATACACGGCAATCCTGCAGCCTGCGCTTCTATTATTGAAAGTGGCAATCCTTCATACAAAGACGGAAACAAAAAGACATCCATTGCCTGTAGTATTCTATTCACATCTCCCCTGTTTCCTAAAAAAAACACGGAATTCGATAAACCAAGATTATCAACTTTTTCTCTTATATTACTCTGTCCGTTACCTGTTCCTACAAGAAGCAGTTTGGAATTTCTGTTTTTATCATGTACACTCTTAAAAACATCAATCAAAAACGGATGATTCTTTTGAGGATTAAATCTTCCGACATGTCCAATTACAAAATCAGATTTGCTGATTTTCAGTTCGTCACGCACTTGATTTCTTATTTGACAGTCATACCGATATTTTTCAGCGTCAATTGCATTATTTAAGACAGTATATGCATTTCCGCCAAACATCCAATCTCCTGCCTCTTTACCGCAAGAAAAAAGATGCGTAGCGTACTTAGGAATTAAATGTTTTGAAAGAAGCTTAATGGGATACTTTAAATTTTTGTCTTGGCTTTTATTATGCGAATGTGCAATTCTCACCTTAACGCCATGTTTTTGTGCAATTTTCAAAGGATATGCACTCATGCAATCCAAATGTGAATGCACAATATCGTACTTATGATTATCAAAGAAGTCATCAAGCGCATTAAAATAGGCCTTAGAAAAGGGATTCAGCATAGGCATATGATAAATATGTCCGCCTAAAGATAATATCTCATCATCATAATCAGCCTTTTCCTGACGATGTACAAGAAAATCAAATTGAATTTTAGTACGGTCTATGTTTCTGTAATAATTCATAATCATAGTTTCAAGACCGCCACGCCCCATGTATGTTACAATATGTAATATTCTTAACATAAAATTCAATTACCCTTCATTTTATAGAATTAAAGTTTTAAAGCCTTTATTGTATCGTTTACAACGATTTTTTTATCAAATTCGTCCACCATTTTTTGTCGGGCGTATTTACCCATAACTTCTCGTTTTGAAATATCTGTTTCAAGAAAAGCTTTCATTTTTTCATAAAGGCTGTCAACGCTTTTAGGTTCACAAAGCCAGCCTGTATATTCATTTTCCACCGACTCTCTGCAACCCGGAATATCAGTGGTAATGACAGGTCTGCCTGTTGCTGAAGCTTCGAGATTTACATTACTCATACCCTCGTGATAGCTTGGCATTACAACACAATCGGCGGTCGCATAGTAAGGTCTTGGTTCTTCCTGAAATCCATGGAATTTTACAACGCCCTTACTTTCAAGTAACTCAACTCTTTCCTTGTATTCATCTTCAAAAAAGCCTACAAGGTCAAGTACAAATTTATAGCCGTCATCGTGAAGCTTCTCAGCCGCAGAAAACAATTCATCCATGCCCTTTTCCTTCATGATTCTGCCAAGATACAAAAAATGCGGCGGATCACTCTTCGGGTAAGGCTTGTACTCATAAATTTCAAGATTGATTCCTGCGCCGTTCAAAATAGTTTCTTTCTCGACAGAAATAATCTTTCTGTTAATAAATTCATCTGCATTAACCTGATTTTCAAAAAATACAGTTTCTACCTTTTTTAAAGCGGTTTTATAAAGAACTGTTACAAACTGAGCAAGTCCCGGCTTTTGAAATGCCGTTCCCAGCCCCTGAACATTCGCATAAAACGGAATATTTAACTTTTCACACATCAATCCGCCGTAAACATTTGGTTTGATAGAGTATGTAATTACCAAATCAGGTTTTTCTTCCTGTAATATTTTTTTATAAAATTTCATAAGGGAAAAATCATGAATCGGATTAACCCCTCTGCGCTCCATCTTAGTTTCAATACAACGCAATCCCATATTTATGAAATCCTCATGATGTCCTACAAAAGGCATACTCAGTACGACTTCATAGTTTTTCATAAGTTCTTCAATCAATTCTTTCCTGAAACGATACAGCATGTAAGAATGATTGGTAAGAATCATAACTTTTTTACGATTATTCTTCATCAGCAATTGCTCCTGTTCCGCCCTCAACTACACCATCATGCTTAAACACGCTTGCAACTGTCATAAAAAGGCATTTTACATCAAAAACAAAACTGACATTGTCACAATAAACCCTATCCATCTGAACTTTTTGAGGGATAGGAAGCTCATCTCTGCCGTTAATCTGCGCCCAACCCGTCAAGCCGGGTTTTAAATCATTTATGCCATACTCATCTCTTTCAGAAATCAAATCATCCTGATTCCAAAGTGCAGGTCTTGGACCGATAACCGACATATCGCCCTTAAAAATATTAAAAATTTGAGGCAATTCGTCAAGACTTGTCTTTCTTAAAAACGCACCCACCTTAGTTATATACTGTTCAGGATTTTTAAGAAGATGTGTAGGACAATCCTTGGGAGTATCAATTCTCATTGTGCGAAATTTCAGAATATTGAAATATTTTTTGTTTTTTCCTATTCTTTTCTGCCTAAAAAAAACAGGACCTTCGCTCGTGCATTTTATTATGGCACATATCGGAAGGTAAAGTACTGACAGACACACTATCGCTACAAGTGAACAGATAATATCAAGCATTCTTTTCACAATTCTGTTATAAAACGACATTTTTCTGTCTTTCATATTTAATACTCCTCAACCCAAAACTAACTTACGCAATACATCTATAGAATTATACTACAGAAAGCATCAATAAGCAATAAAAAAGGAGAATATGGAAAAAAGCAATTAAAAAAAGTGTTTTTTAACAAATATAGAAATAATTACGCAAGGGTTTGTTGTAATTATGATTTAATTTTGCTAATGCAGTAAACAATTCTAATTGTTTTTATTGATTTATGCAATTTTCTTATGAGATATAATGGCTCTGCCGCAAAGCAAGCACAAATTTTAATATCAAAATGTACACTTTCAAAGGAAACACAAGACCTTTTATACAGATATTTTGCGGCTGCGGCAAATCTTTACGGAGTTATCAAAATCGGCAAACTTCTTAAAATTTACAACAGTCAAAACGAGCCTCTGAGCAAAGAAAATTTTCTGTCATTTGTTGAAAATATGAATTTTAAGGTCAAGCATTTTTGACGAAATTTCTTTTGTACCCGAACGGAACCCATCGGTATCAATTTTTGTATCAAATCTCAAAATACCGTCAACCGCCATTTTTTTCATATCCTTTCAGTTTTTCGGGTGTCTCCCGTAGTTTAATGTCTTCAGACAATAAAAAAGCACTCTGATTTCTCAAAGTGCTGATTTGATGCGTTAAGTTTTTTCGGCTCTATAATAAAAGTTGGGGTAGAAAAAGAGCCTACAAATAAAAAGCAAAAAAAGTAGAGCATATTTTACAAAAATCCGTTAAAATAGAATTGCTTAAAAACCTGAAACGGAGGAAAAAATATGCTCTACAGATATTTTACAGAAAAACTCTTAGGGTTCTGCTCGAATGTACTCGGCAAAAGAGATCGAAGAACTAAATGCTAAAAACATTGAATATCCCGACGGCTCAATGCACACGCTTTACGAAGCATAACAACAGCAAAGAGCTTTTGAACGCAAAATCAGGGCAACCAAAAGAACACTTGCCGCTTGTGATGAGGCTCTTAATAACCTTTCTGACGAAGAAATATTACAAAAATTAGAAAAAAATTTCAGCCACTATTCAAGCAAGTTGAAACGGCAGAAATCAGAACTGAATAGCTTTTGTAAAAAAACAGGATTACTTCCCAACCGTTCTCGTCAACAGGCTTATGGTTTTGGCAGAAGTACTGCTCAAAAAGCTGTTTGGAAAAACAAGAAAGCAGTTGCAAAATCTTCTAAAAAGAGTATAATAAAAAATATAAATATAGATGATTTTGAGGTTGTTACATACGGAAAAAATTTCAATTCTGAGGTAAGCAAAGTTATTGTAAATACTGTGTCTGATTGTGAAGCAGAGGGTGGTTTCATCATTAGTGAAATTGTTGCAAAAAGTTTGCCGAAAACAGATCAAGGAACTCCGGTTTTACAAATCGAAGCATTATCAAATGGATTGCTACAATTAAATTTAAACACGGACATACTCTCTGGAAAAACTCTTGATGAAATTAATCAAATATTTGCAAATTCAAAATTGTCTATAGCAAATACATTGGAAGAAGCTGTATGGCACGAAGGCGGACACGCAAAGACAATTTTTGGAATAAAATCCGAAGATGTTAAAAAGCTGTATGACGAACTTTCAGAAATTCACATAGAAGGTATCAGTACTATTGCTTATGATGACGGTGCAGAAGCACTTGCTGAATTAGAGGTTCTAAGAAGACGTGGTGTTAAAGTATCAAAAGAAATGATGAAATTCTATGAAAAATATATTGGGAGGAAATACTAATGATTTACATTTCAGATTGTTGTGAATGCAAACATCAAAGAGATGAATTGTTAGACGGCTGGAGACCTTGTTGCGATGCTTTTCCTGACGGAATTCCGTTAGACTTTAAATTTGGTAAAGCCAAAGAAATGAAAGAGTGTAATAACAACATAGGTTTTGAAGAAAAATAGTTTTATTTGCCTTGTATCAGCTTTTGTTGCTAAAAGGTAAAGTTACATAGTTGATTGAATAAAAACAAAATTAAACGAATTTAAAAGGGTATTAAAGGGGTGTTTGAAACATCCCTTTTACTTTTATCCTGAAAATTACAGATTATGGTTATAAGCTCCCGAATTTCGGGGGCTTTTAATATTGCTCAAATATCTGAGCACACACAATTGCTAATAAATTGAAAGGAGCAAACAAATGGACTTAATGGAAATTTTAAAAGCCCTGTTTGGTGACGAGGCATTAACCTTTGAACAGTTTGCCGAAAAGGTAAACAATGCGGCAAATGTTAAGCTCGGCAACCTTGCAGGCGGTCAGTATGTCGAAAAGGACAAGTACGATGATGTATCAAATCAGCTTGCAAGTGCAAACGCAAATCTTGAGGGTTATGACCATGACTGGCAGGATAAGGTTAAGCAGGCACAGGCCGGACTATTTTCAAAACACATAATTCTCTGCGGTCTCCTTGATTTAAATTGTCAGGCGACTCCCGTAGTAATCTCAGCAGGTCAGTATGATAAAATAGCGCCTGAACATTCCTTTTTCGTGAGTATCTTACATTATTTACTTCAAATTCAGCTTCTGAACGACAATGTTATTCCAATTCTTTGATTCCTACACTTTTCAAATACCGGTAAATTCCGTCATAATATTCTGGTTTTGCAGTCGTGTCAGTTTCATCACCTGACGGTACAAAAATAACAAATCCCTGTCTTGCCCTCGTCAGGAGGACTCTATAAGCGTTTTTCAAGTAAAGAATATTATCTGCAGATTTTATATTTTGCCATTTTGTGCCAACAAATTTCAGATGTTTGAAATCACCGTTTTCAAATCTTAAATCTGCATCCCAACAAACAATTGTCCAATCAAGTTCAAGACCTTGAATGTCGAATTCTGTTGCGGTTTCCTCTAAATGAAATGATGAACGAACATCGTTTTTACCGTTTAAAAACCAATTCGTGGCTTCAATTTTATTTTGAACCCATATACCGTATTTTCTGAGTCTTTTGGCACCGGAGCTTGCAGTAAGCCCATATCTTTGCGATCCTTTTGCCTGACTTCTAACCCATAGTTTTGCTTCGTGTAGATTTCGAGTCACAAAGACAGGATAATCATTGTTAAACTGCTCATACAATCTTTTAGCAGTATCAATATCCACATCAAGAAGAGCCTTTACAAAATTTGAAACATTTTCACTTCTGAATGAACGTAACGAAACGGCTAAGTGCAAATCTTCAATTATGTTTACATTCATATTTTTCGTCATTTCGGCAAAATTATGCCCTTTGGAATATTCATCATCAGTGATTTTATCAGAAACGTAAATGTCCCAGTTTGGATAATTATTTCTCAAAGAATCAAACCATCCATAAATACCGGCCGATTCACCCTTATTGATTTCTTGACCACCACCGATTAAACATATTATTGTTGCCCAGTCATTGTGACGGTTTAATATACTAATCAGGAATTCAGGTTCTGACATATTAAAATCTTCAATGTGTTTCTTCTTTTTCATAAAATCAGTCAAATTTTGTTCGTCCCAGGCTCGTTGAGCTTCATCGAAAATTGCAACTTTTTCAACAGGAGGAGTATCAACAGATATTGCGTCATCCCTAAAATGATGAATAATTTGTATAAATTCTTTTACATTTCTGGAGGCTTCTTTCCTTGAAATATGATTTCTCTTTGCATCATCACGAGCAAGTGCTTCTTGTAAAACATCAACAAGCGGCCCATTGCCCGAGAGAAATACAGCATGCTCATCTTCAGCTATTTTCTGTCTTTCTACAGCTATATTAAGACCTGCAAGAGTTTTTCCTGCACCCGGAACACCTGTAATAAAACAAATTGATTTTCTGTTATGAACTTTGCTATAATCTATAATTTTATTGATTGCTTTAGTAGTTTGATTAAGATTTTTCGCACTTGCATCATTTCTCGAAATATCTTCAACATTGTGACCGAGATACAAGGCCTGTGCAGCCTCTATAATCGTCGGTGTTGGCATATAAAGTGAGTTAATCCAATCATCAGGTATTATTTCATCCTGAATAAATTTTAAAGAAACTTCTGTTATGTATTTGGCAATTTCGTATTCGTTGCAACAAATCGTTTCTAAAACATTATCTTTTGAAATCCGAATTTCTTGTTTTACGCTGTGAGCCTTAGTAGAAATTAAAATTGGAACTAAAAGTCTGTTATGACTTTCTTTGTGAAAACAACTTAAATCAAAAGCATAGTCAGTTACTTGTTCAATAGCATAAGAAGGGTATTTCTTTTCACCAACTTTAAATTCTAACAGAAAAATTATTCCTTTATAAATAACAATATTATCAATTCGATTACCTATTCGTGGAATGGTATATTCAAATATAATATGTCCATCTGAAAACTGAGATAACTCTCGCTTCAAAATTTCAATTTCTCTATTCCAAGTATTCTTTTGTAAGTCATCAGCTGAAAACTGGTCATTCGTTGTTATTTCGCCAAATATACTGTAATTATCTTGATTTAGGAAACTTTGAATGTCATTTGAATAATATGATCGTTTTACCATTATGTATTCCTCATTTAAAATTAGTTATATGATTATCATAACATATATATGTATTATTGTCTATTGTATGGTTGAAAATGTCAATGTAATAAATGATAGATTAAAAAGTTTGGCACCATGCCCGCTGTGATATTTTAAGATTTATAGTCAGGCATATGTTCATAAACATGTTAATTCAACGACAAAACAAGCGATAGAATAATTCCTGTCGCTTGTAATTATTATATATTCTGTTTTTTCGGGTTACCCCAACTATTGACATTGAGCCAAAACAGTCCACAGGACTGTTTTCATAACGCTCACCTTCTCGCCCGATTTAGCAGTAAATTTAGATAAAAAAAACAGAGTAGCCAAAAGACTACTCTGTTGTGGCTCCCCCAACTGGGCTCGAACCAGTGACATCATGATTAACAGTCAAGATGTCTATTTTAAAAAAGTCAGTATTTATCGGCATTTTCGGACTTTTTAAACTGTGTCTGTAGTAAATCTGTAGTAATTATTGCAATTGAATTATTTATAAAATTTTTATATTTTTTTGCAAAAAGTGCTTGACAAATACACCTATTAGGTGTATAATATAGACAATGAAAGGGGGTGAGGAAATGGAAAAGCCAAAAAAATCCACCATCAAAATGGTTGAATTAATAATCAAAGCGATACTTGCCCTATCTGCTCTGATAACAGCCATTAGATGGTGGTAACATCAAGAGGGGCTTTAAGCCCCTCCCCCTTATGGGGGTAATATTATTATATCAATATGAAAGGAATAATGCAATATGAAGAAAAATAATTTTTGGCTGTTCAGCCTTATTTGTTTATTTATCGTATGCGTTGCAAGTAAATTTTTTGTTGTTGCTCGCATAGCCTTGGGCATAAATGCAGTTATAGTCCTTGTGCAAACTGTTTGTGATTTTATAAGATTTAGGAGAACATATAATGAATAAAATTAAAGAGGCAAGAATTGCAACAGGATTGAGCAGAGCAGAAATTGCAAAAATAATGGAAGTGCCGTACCGCACTTGGGAAAATTGGGAAAGCGACAACAATCCAAACTACCCTAAACCTTACTTTGAACGGCTTATACTGAAAGAGCTTAAAAATATCCGCAAATAACAAACTCCCCTCATCCACTTTTTACGGCGGATGAGGGTGATTTTTTTGCAATTATGTATTTGATTATTTTAGATTACTTGATTTTAGATGTGTAATCAAGGGCAATCCAGCCGGCACCGCTTTTGAGTTTGCCCCACTTTTTAGCGCCTGTGCCTGATTTTTCGGCTACGATTGTGTACGCTCCGCCTTTTGCAATCGAGCCGCACACGGGATAGTTTGTGCCTGCACCCTTGCGGATGTTCACACCGTCATTTGCGGTAATCCTGACAATATACGGTTTAAACGCTTTTGATGTGCTCGGCTTTGATGTTGTCGGCTTTGCAGTCTGTGCAGACTTTGTTGTGCCCGATGAGCTTGCCGACTTATATTTATAGCCGAAGTATTTACACATACCCTTGCAGATTGCCTCAGCGATTGCGTTTGTGTTGTTCCTGATCCAGTTCGAGCCTGTCACGGTGTCGTGAAATTCACACTCAACATACACGGTCAATGCCTTCGGCACATTGATTTCGTAAAGGTCGGTTTTGTAGCTGACCGAATCATCCTTGCCGGGCGAGATTGCTCCGAGGGCGTTTTTCACCGATTCGGCAGCCTTTCTGCCGTTTGAGTTCAGGCAGAAAACTCTTGTACCGCCTGTGTATTTGCCATTAAAAGCATTGGTGTGAATCGGCATATGAATGTCTGCACCGAACTTGTCCGATTCGGGACAGCGTGTCTGCATAAGCGTTCCTGACTTTGCGACCATAACCTCAAAACCACAACGCTTGAGAGCTTTGGCTGTTGCGGCGGCAATTTTGTCGCACTGAGCCATTTCGTTTGTACCGCCCGTTGCATAGGTGTTTCTGTTCTGATTCGACGGACTGAGATAGATTTTCTTTGCCATAATTATTCCTCGCTTTCATTCACTTCGGGCAGACCTGCAATGCTTGTCAGCACTGACAACACACCTGCCAAAAGGCTTGCCGAGCCTACCGCAATCCAATTTACATCTGTCATAACGGCAGACACTCCGATTGTTGCGATAGCCGTCTGAGCAACAGTCTTAATCGCCCTGACCGCTGTAGCTTTTGCCCACTGTTTTGTAAAGATTTTTTTCATTGTTATCATCCTTTCGATATTTTTTAAAAAGAGTTAAAACTCTTCTAATTAGTTAAAATTTCCTGTACGGATTAAATCCGCATAAATTTTTGCCATTTACATCATCCTTTATTTATATCTTCAAGGTCATTAATCCGATGATTAATGACTCTGATTTCTTCATCAAGAATTGCGCCATGTTGTTCAAGCTTATATGTACGCTCAATGATGGTATTATGTTTATTAACTTTATTTTCAAGCTGTTCAATGCGGTAATTTGACAGTCGAGTATTGATAAAAATACCGCCGAATGTACCGAGAGCAGTTCCCCCAAATGAAATTAAAGCAATTATTAATTCAGTCGACATTGCAAAAATCCTCCTTAATTTTGCTCATTTACTACTTGCTCATTTTTTGAATTTATAGTATTTACAATCCAGTCGCAATGGTCGGCTGGAGCAGCATACATCTTATTGATAGCTGATATATTGATACAATTGTCAATTGTTAGTACATTTGGCGTGTCCGCATACGCTCCTTTGAGCGTGCGTGCCTGTATTTCTGTACCTCCGAAATCACAATCTTTGAAGGTGATTTTTGCGCCAACTTTAATAGGTAAGCCAAAATCGCTGTTATCTGCATTATCGTGACTTTGATAACTAATAGTGCAATGCGTAGGTATGATTTTACAGTTTTCAATCAAGCCGACTTCGCCAAAACTGTGTCCGCAGCCAAAGACTGGCACTGTTGTCTTATTCGCATAATCCACACAATCAGCACGACCGCCCCACTTGAAGATACAATTAGATACCGTCCATTCAGTTGCATAGCCTGTGCCGCCGCTTTCAAGATGTAAACCGTATCTAATGTTTTTGCAATCAAATGTAAATCCTTTGATATGTGTATGAACATTCAAATCAAGGTGGAATGGACACTTTTTGATTATGTCCTCGGATTTTAATGTAGATTTATCAAATCCTGTTGCTCCGTCCCATTTGATTATTGTTGCGGCAGGATTATAAATGTTTTCAGACTCATAGTAAACATAATCCTTAGTCATTACGCCTCTGTAACCAACCAAGCCGACATCAGACATGCCTGCATATTTGTCTTGCAAATCTGTGTATGTACCTGCCATTACAACTATTGTATAACGGTTATGATAGCTGTTGTCTGATATGCTGTTATTTGCCGATAAGATAGAGTTAAATTTTGTTTCTCCATATCCCTCTGTATCTTCATTATAATCATTTGAGACATACAAATAGTGCATCGCATAATCAGGACCTTGATACAGTGTAGGCTTAATTTTTTTAACAATCTTTTCGGGGTCAACATATGCAGTCTTTTGATTATTTTGCTCAATCTGTAAGTGACAACTATTGTCTGTTAATCTATTTGCAGCAATGGCAATTTTAATACTATTAACAAACATGTATTGTATAGGAGTGAATGTAGCTGCTGCATTTTTAAGAGCACTCACCTCAGATAGTAACCATTTTGAGTCGATAACATTTTGATTATAAGCTGGATAAAATACACATCCTGTGTTGTTAGTTGTAAAATCCTGTAATGACAAACAGTAAGGTGTGTCAATTCGTAATGTTATTGATGATTTCAAAGGTAAAAAGAAGTTAGTGGCCGCCGTAGATGTACCGCTTAAACTGATTTTGCCTTTGGCGACTGTAACGGTTACACCATTTTGATGTTGTGAATAATCTGCCAAATTGGCTAAATTTATACTCTTAGTAACATCAAATAATTCGCTACTGTCTACTTTTTCGCCAAATTTATTTATGACATCGGCTGCTAAGTTGACAGCTCTGACCGTGCCTGCTGCATCTTTAATTCCGTCCATAATGCCATAACCTGCAAGAGTATTGGCTTTATTTGCTTTTTTTGCAAGATTTGTGTCAACTGTATCAAGCCTTGCTCCAAGTGAATTAGAACCGCCTCTTGCCGTGGCAATCTCTCGGCTGATTTCAACAAAAGTGCCGATACTTTCGCTGCTTATCTTGCTGTTTTCGGCAAGGCTCGGAGTTACCATGACTTTTAAAGTCAGCGGAGTATTTAACACCTGCGTTTCGCCGTTTGCAATCTTAATTTCGATTGCCAAAAAGCCCGATGTAGAGTTAAAGTTTTCTAACGGCACGGTAATCAAATCTGCTGTGCTGTTCAGGGTGCAAGCAACTGAGTCCGAAATTAAATATCCGTCCGTTGCAAAGGTTGCAGTTACTGTGCAATCTGTAAAGGTCAATTTTTCACCGCTTGCCGTTAAAGTTACATCAAGATAGCGTGTTGCTTTATCGTTGACGTTGACAATACCAACAATATTTGGTGCATTTCGATTATTAACATCAATCGTAACCGATTTATGTTTTATACTAATTGCCATTATCTTTTAAACCTCCTTTGGATTTTTAACAAATCAGACATTGACATGTCTAAATTGCCGATTGTAATTTCTTTGTACTTCTCTGAAATGCTGTCATAGACTGTTTTAGCCACTTTCTTCACAATTTCAGTGCCGTCTGGCATAACTACTGTTACATTATCGTATAGACCTAAGTTATACATTTTGATAAGCTCAGATTCGAGATTAACGGTAATACTCAAAGATTCGGCTGATTGTGAATTCTCATATTTATAAGTGGCAACTTGACTTCTTAACGCATCTCTTACCTCGTTATAATTAGTGCCATCCATTGGATTTACGATATATTTTTTTATTTTGCTCGTGCAATCAAATAGATATGTGTTTTTAATCGTGCGCCTGAGTTCAGTTGGATACAACTCAATTGCGGTTACAACAACCTCGGTGCCAGATGTAGTTTGACAACGGGCATATGGCAAAACATGTGTAAAATACTCTCCGAGTGATGCCGTTTGCTTATAATCAGACACATTCGCTCCAAAAGCTATTCGATAACCACTGTGGTTTATATTCGGCTTATTAAATATAATCGAAAAATTCTTAAATCTTAACTCCCCTTTGAACAAAGCGACTAACCCCTCTGAGTCATCGTTGAAAATGGTTTCAAATTTTTCAGCTGTATTAAAGCCGAGCGAAAATTCTCTTTTTTTCAAAATATCAGATGAAAATGAAAAAAAGTTATAAGGCGCGGCTCTAAACCAAACTGGTGAGCTGTCTCCGGGTTCCATTAGACTGTTGATTATCTCCGACGGTGTTGCGTTTATTGTGTGATTGTGATAGACTGGCTCTACGCCATTTTGAAAAAACAATCTTGACACATGCTCACCTGATATGGTTAAATCGCCGCATTTGTCTGCCTCGATTTTTGTTACATAAAAAAGTTGAGGTCCGTCTTTACTGTTGGCTTTAGCTTTTATGTAAGATCCAAGGTTTATATATTTTAAAAGTTTATCATTGCTTTTTACTTTTGCGGCAAAACTATAAGCGCCATTGCTTTCCATTGTTGTTAAAAATTCTGTACAATCGGTCAAAAATCCAAGGCCGTTTGTCTGATACAACGGCTTTGTTGTGATGTACTGATCGGCCGTTTTATATATTATAGGTTGCATTTTTAAAGTCTCCTAAAATTTGGTTTGATTTCGAGCGTTGTAAATGCATCTGCCTCCGTTGATGATAGCTTAATTGTGTTCAGCCCCGGCGAAAGAAGCGGAAATTGTGTGCAACTTATATAACTATTAGCAAGGTTAGTTTTAGCATTAAAATAAGCGGACTGGTCGGTTGAGTCTAATTCGATGTGGTCTTGACTTGTTTCTTTTGTAATCATCAAAATCGGACTATCGTTAACCGACAATGTCAACGGCTTTATTTTCGAGCCTGTGTTAATAATCTTAATAAGTGGCTCTGCGGTGTAATTTTCAGGATTATAGACTTCGATTTCTGCGTTTTGTGTCGAGGTCAATTTTGGTCGGATAATCTCCTGCCCTAAGTCGCTGTACCAAAACGGTTCTCGACTAAGATTTATAGTCGTTGACAAGCAAAGGGGGGCAACCTCTTCTATTGGTTCGACCCCTGTGCAAATCGCTTTTGTAAAATAACCGGGGTTGTATGTGTCCCTAAAGATTTTATATTTGCCGTCCCAAACGGTAAGCCATTCAGCAAACGCTCTTACAAGCTCTGCATTGCTTTCGTTCGGTACAATGTACGGATAACTGTTGACTTCAAGCTGCATTTCAACATTATCAAAAACGCCATTGTCGGAAATCACTCCGCCATTTTTGCCGTAGACAGAGGTAAAATCAAAATTACGCTTTGCAATTTGATATTTGGGAGGTGTAGCTATAAAAAAGCCTATTGTCCGTAAATCAGTGCCGTTGTACGTAAAACTATGCCTCATTTTTAACCTCCCCACTTTGATACTTCACCGACAAGTGTCTGCATGATCGCATTTGATACACGGCGGTTAAAATCATCAACATCCATGTCATTATTGATGTTTACATCGCCTGCAAATTTAATTTCAATCGTAGGCGAATTTGTAACAGCTTTCAACATTTGACCGTTTACCGTCGCATTTTGGCTCTGGGTGCGAATGTCCGCAAATTTATTGTTGATCGCTCCGATTGGATTACCTTCAACCGCTGACAGGGCTCTCGATGTTAAAGACCTTACCGTCTTTTGTGTTTCTTCAATTTCATCCTCAATACCAAGGCGGTAACCTTCACCAAAATATCTGCCTAACTTTCGAGTTTTTCGGCTCGGTGAGCGTGAATCCTGTGCTTTTGCAGCCGCTGTAATATTAGCCTTAACCATTTGTGCAGCTGGATTATCTTCACCGCCAAATAACGTAACTAACATATCAATTATGCCGTCAAAATAACCTTGGTCAAACATTTCGGCCAACGATTTACCATCTTTGTATGTATCTCCAACGCCTTTTTTTACTGATCCTGTTACAGTTTTACCGCTTTTTTCAAGTTTTTCCTTCGAATCTTTACTTTCAAGCGTGTTGGCAGCTCCGTTAACGCCTTTTTCAGCCGCATCTTTACTATTTCCTTCAAGTTTTTTAAGCTCCCCAGTCGCCTTATCTACAAGCTCTTTTGCATTATCAACCATTTTTTGGGTTACGCCCGGTTGATTTTCAGCCATTGCAGTTTTTAAGAGTTCGTAGTTTGCAGTAAAGTTCGTGAGCTGATTTTCAAGGCTCCCTTTCGAGCCTGTTTCGGCATCAATAAAACCTTCTTTGATTTTCTTCTGCTGTGCGTTGATTTCGTCAGCTTTGCCCGTAGCGATTGCAGCGACCGTGCCGTACATATCGTTGTATTTAGCAAGTTCGATTTCTGCTCTTTCCTGCAATTCTTCGGCTTCTTCGACTTGGTCTGTTGTTACGCCTTCGACACCGTCCTTGTATGCCGTCCTTAAATTCTCGGCATTTGTCCTAAAATCATTGACCTGCTGTTCGAGAGCAGCTTTGTTACCGGTGGTACAAGTAACGATGTTGTTAGACAGATAAGTCATAGATTCTGTAATACTCTCTGCGTTTTCAGATGCTGTGGCGGCTGATAAATTTTCCCAGTTTTGGATTGTGGTGTTGTACTCAACGATTTTGTTTTGATATTCTTTGTATTTGGCTTCGGCTTCCTTAAGAGTTTTTTCTTTCTCTTTGAGGTTATCTTTAGCTTTTTGACTTTCAGCACCGTATGCCGCGCCAAATGATGATAAAGCACGCTCGTTTTCAGCTGTATTCTGCTTATTCCGTGCGTCTTTAAGGTATTTTTGAAAATCGGTTTGCGAGATTTTTCCGCTCTCAAATGCCCACCCCGCAATTTTGATTATTTTTTTGTTTCTGTCAAGTCCTTCTGTATTATATTTTTGTGCAGTTTTCGCTGCACTGTCGCGCTCTTCTTGTGCCTTTTTCTTTTTGGCATAAGCGCTTATTGCATCAGATTTTGTTTCAGACAGCCCTGACACAGCAGTCTGATAAGCATCTTCTGTTGCTGACAACATAGCAAGCGCTTTTTTTGATTCAAGTGCATTATCTATTGAATCTTTAAGGCCTTCATAAGACTTTATAACATTACCGTTCCAAGTGATTTCATTGTCTGTAACTCTGCTCAGCTCATTTGTGATAAATTTCGCCCTGTCTTCGTAGCCTTTTTTGACTTTGCCGTTTTGGTCTACAATACCTTGCAATTCGCCCCACAAATCGTCATAATATTGAAATTCACTTTCAACCTCAGACGCCGCATCTTTCTTACTCTGCACATATTCATCATTAGCATCTTTCAGCTCTTTGATTTCTTCCTGAGCCTGTTCATGTGCTTCGTTGAGCTTGTCCTGTGACTCTTTGGCTTCATCGTTCGCACTTGCGATTGACCACAAGGATCCTACAAGCGTAGCCGCTAAGCCTACGATGATACCGATTGCGTTTGATTTCTGTGCAAGGTTAAGACCTTCCTGCGAAATTTTGGCAGTCTCTGTAGCAATTCTGAGGCTTTTATATGCGCCTATAAGGCTTTGTACACCGTTTACAACAACGGTTGTTTTTTTGCCTACCCAAATGCCACCTACAAGAGAGCCGACAATTTTAAGTGTTGGGATGATATCTTTGGTGTGCTTACTCGCAAAATTACAAAGTTTTTTGACTTCGGGAAATAGTGATTTGCCAATAGGATTAATGACATCAGTTTGCACCGTTCTGCCAAGGCTTGCCCAATCAGCTTCAACATCATCATATTTGATGTCTTTAATCTTTTTCATGGTATTTTTGGTCTTGTCGGCAGAGCCATTAACTTTCATTAAGGCTTTTACACCGTCAATGCCCAAATCTTCCCACATCGTACCGAAGAGGTCAACGCCTGCCTGATTCTGCTTGACCTTATCGTCCATCTCAAAAAGAGCCTTTAAGACTTCTGATGTTGCTGATTTTGCGCTGTCTCCGCCTTTCGCAAATCTTGCCTGCAAATCCTCAATACTGCCTTTTGTACCTTTGCCTGCAGATTCGAGGTTTGCAAGATTTTCTTTCGCTGTTTTTAAAGCTTCGGAATACTCTGCGATTTTGTCGGCATTTTTTTGCTTTGTCAATTCGCTTGTTGAATCGTTAAAGCCTTTTTGCTCCTCTTTTGCATAGTAAAGATTTTTTTCGAGCTTTGCGACTTCGTCTTTAGCTTTTTGAATGTCCTCAGCCGAAGCTTTTGCGCCGTAGCCGAGAAGAGCAAATCCCTCCTGCGTACTCGAGGCTGTGTCCTTAGAGCGTATGCCAAATTCTTTCATCGCATCGCCAAGCTTGTCGATACTGAAAGTACCTGCTTTAGAGCCATTTTCAAGCGAATTAAAAAATTCATTTGCATCATAGCCGAGTTGCTTGTAATGTACGGAGTATTCATTGATTGTATCAAGCAAATCGCCGTTTTTATTAAGGCCTTTTTGACTGCCCTGCGCAATGAGATTAAAAGCATCTTCGCCTGTTATGCCAAACTGCTCCATAAGCATGTTGACCGCTCTCAAAGTTTCGACAAAATCGTAATCGTATGTATCTCTCAATGTAAAGAGATTTTCGGTCATATCTTTAAGCTTACTTGGATTGGTCTCGTTCGTTGTCTGCTTAATCAAAGCAAGGACATTTGCAACTTCTTCCTGAGATTCGCCGAAATTTCCTTTGTAAACATCTTCAAGGACATCTTTGTACTTTGTCATCTCCTCGGCGGTCAAGCCGGTTTGAGCCTGCAAGGAATTTAAAGCTTTTTCTTCACTGTTTGCACTTATGACAGTTCCGGTCAACGCTCCGCCGACCGTTGTTGCCGCTGCACCTGCTTCTTTTAAGGCATCACCGACAGCAGATTTAAGGTTGTCGGCGGATGACTTAACATCATCCATTTCTTTCTTGACTTTTGACAAATCTGTTTTATTCGACTTATTTTCAAGGCTTTTAAAGCTGTCGCCGACTTTAACAACGCTTGTTTCGGTTTTTGACATCTCACTTCGGGCAGATTCGAGGTTTATTGCATTTGCTTTTTCTTCGGTTTCCGCAAGCTGTTCAGTGAAAGTTTCAAGTTTGCTTTTCGCTTTTTCGACTTCACGCTGATAAGCTCTGTACTGTTCGGTTGAGATTTCGCCGTTTTTGGCCTGTTCTTCGACCTGATCCTGTACATCAAGTAACTTTTTAAGGGCAGATTTGCTGTTTTCAATTTGTTCTTTTAGCACTTCTTGCTTTTGAGCAAGCAAAACAGTGTTTTCAGGGTCAAATTTTAACTGCTTATTAATTGCAGTCAATTCTCTCTGCAAGCTCGAGGATGAGGACTGTACAGCTTTTAGGGATTTCTGTAAATCCATTGTATCGCCGGCAATTTTAACGGTAATGCCTTTAATCGTAGATGCCATATCTGTCCTCCAATTCTTTATATCTGTTCATAAACTCGCTGTACTGCTCCGTCGAGATTTCTTTGTTTTCAAATCTTTCCGTTACGAAAGGCAATACAGATTTCATTTTCTGATATTTTTCTTCATTCTCGTGGATGTTTTTGTTGTTTCGTAATGCAAAATAGGTTTCGACATAATCAAGCACAAAACCTATTGTAAATCTTTGTAAATCTGCGACAGTCAGACCACACCTGACGGCATAAGATAAGACTTCTTTTGCCGTCAGGAAAGTTCCGTTTAGGTCGCTGTCGCTGTCACTTTTGGGTTGTCGCTTTTAAGACTGTCAACAATGAGATCAACGATTTTACCTATCGCAGAAATAGCGTCCTTAATGCTGATTCCTTTTGACCAAGCCTTAAAATTAGGAATCGTATCGTCTGCCGTTTTTGCCGCTGCCCATAAAAGCTTTACAGCAGTGCCAAATTTTACATCATTGAGATTCGGGACAAGAACACGGTCGGTATCACGCAGAAAGCTGTGGCCTTTGAATGTGTCCTCGTAAATGAGCATTGTATATGCCGTAACCTCAACCTCAACATTTTTATCGTTAATAACAACTGTATCTTTCATACTTTAACCTACTTTTAAAATTATACTGTTCCGGGATTTGACTTAACAGTCGGCACTACAACGCTGTCGGGCAGAGTATCGGCATATGATGTATAGCGCACAAAGTCATTGTCAGGGCGTGGTTTTGCTGTGACCGTAAAGGTCGGAAACTGTGGATCAAAGTTACCTTCTGATGTCTTGTCGTTTCTGCTCGCTCTTGCAGCTACGCAGTCAAAATAAGTGTCAATCTCGTAGAGCTTGTCACCTTTGTATGTTTCCTTTGCAGCGAGGAGGGCAAATCTTGGCATTACCTTAATGCCACCCTTTTCGATGATACCGCCCTCAGTTGCTTCATCATTGCCGAACCAATCTTTTTCGATGTCATCAATAATAGAGATGAGTTCGAGGCTGATCGTGTAACCTCCATTTGCACTTGCAACGATAAGAGGGAGACCGTCTCCATATACTGTGTTCGAATCGCCGATAGGCTCAGCGCCAATGCTTCTGCCCCCGGCTTTATCAGACTTAAACCACACGGGCTTAGCGTATGTGATTTCGCCTGTGCTGCTTTCTGTCAGCACAGCATAGCCTACTTTTCTAATAGTTTTGTTCATTAATAAACACTCCTTATGTTTTTAAATTCTTTTTATACCGCTCAAATCACCGCCACCAAAAGCTTCCGATGATTTGATAAGCTTTTTTATTCCGGCTTCAAATTCATTATGGATTTTTTCTGTTGCCGGAGCAATGTGCATCTTCGGCTGTATCGTTCCGCCTTTTTTACCTCTCTTTTTACGAGCTTTTTCAAGAAGATGTGTAAGCCGATACTCAGGTTTTTCCGCATAAACTGTTTTTTCGTAAAACCTAAATGTTTCGTTCGTGATTTTTATTCTGAACGATTTGCGATATTTTTTTCTTCTGCCGACAGGTGCATTTTTTTTGATTGCGTTTTTAAGTTCTTCGGCTTTTTCATCAACCAACAACCGCACGCCCATTTGGATGTCAGCCGAATAGGTTGCAAGTTCTTTTGATAAAGTATCGCCGATTCGGTCAATACCGACTTTTTTGTAACTACTCATCGAAAGTCACACTCAGATTGTAATAACTTACACAAAGTTTATTCGTTGTGTCCCACGCTCGGTCAGGCTTTGTCCACCCTAAATTGTTATCAGCAAGCCACTTTTCAAAATTTGTTTCGCTCTTGTGGTCGTCTTTTGCTGTGTAAAGCTCTATGATTATTTTTGCATTTCTCCAAAGCAATTCACTGTCTGCGTAAACGCCTGATTCGTCGCCCTTAAAAAAGACCAGATAAGGAGCAGGAGTTGATTTGTTGTAATCTGCCTCTACGCATTTAAAGTCACAGGACTTTATGAGTTCGACAAATTCGTCATAATTCTTAAAATACATCTGCACCACCCTCATACAGTCCCCTCTGTGACAGGCTCAAAATCGAACAAGGGGGATTTTTGCTTTTATCGTGCTGAATTTGTTCAATCTTGAACCGTGTGCCGTCAATGATGACCGCCATGTCCGTTCGCAAGTTTTCGTCCTTGTGGATATGTATGACCTTTGACAGTTCAATGTCGTTCTGCTTTGCACCATAAAAACGAGTTACCCCGATTTTTTCGTTGCCGAAACGATATTTTTTCAGGCTGTCAGCAATGATGTCATCGTTTTCATCCGTTTCATAGATTTTTGCAACACCGTCATTAAAGGTTAAAAAATCTATGTTATTCTTCAGTATCATACATTCGCACCTCATATTCCTGCCTTAATTTCAAAATTTCGTTCTCGAAATTGTGGTCGAACATTTCAACAGCGTTCGAGTAAGCATAACGGCAATAGTCAAACAGCAAACTTCTTGCCCTTGTCGGTCGTTCAAAGTCCTCATCAGTAAGCAGAGGGTTGTAATCGCGGAGGTGCTGTTTTCCATTGGCTATAATCAGTTCAATTTTCAACTTTGTGCTTTCATCTGTTTCGATGTGCTCACGGTCAAAATCGAGCATGTTAACTACATCGTTCATAATTTCCATTGTTCAACACCTCCGCAATAAATTAAACTGTTGTTGCCTGATTAAGAGTTACCTTAATTTCGGCAGGATTAAGCGCTGAAATATCGAGCTTAAGAAAATCGTTTGTGTGAAGCGAAAAACCTGTTGCATAAGCTTTAATGAGATATACTCTGTTGTCTTCAAGAAACTGGTACTGGTCAGAGTAATCAAGCTTACCTTCCTTGCCTGTTGAGAGGCAGGCTTTATATCTTGAAAGCTGACCAATAACAGCAGTGCCTTCTGTAACCATTTCAGACGGATAAACATTTGTAGGGAACGGGAAAAGGTTGTTTTTATATGAGCCGTCAGTTGCAAGAACCGTAGTTGCAGGAATGATTTTTGTGAGATAATCAACAGGATTTACGATGAGGTCAACCGATGTAATGTTGTTGGTTTTACCGCCCTTGCCCTTTGCGAGTTTTGCAACAACATCCATATATGACTTAATGTCAAGGCTTGTGAGCTTTGTTGCTGTTTTTTCAGTGTATGCACCTGCCTTTACAGCGCCCTCGGGGTCTTTCAGCATACCGATAGGCTTTCCGTTGCCGTCGCCGTTGATAAAACCGTCCTCGAGGGCATATGCGAGCGCATCAGCAAGGATTCTGCGGACATATGCGTCGATGTATATAGCGCCGAGGTCAAGTATATCCTTTGGAACAGGAATAAAGGCGCTTACCTTTGATGTTGAAAAGTCCTTTTCCTGAATTGTGCCGGCAAGCTCCTGTGTGATTTTTGAGCTTAAAGCGCCCCAAGCGGCGAGCTGTTTTGTGTCTGTGGCAAAAATCGCCTTAACAGAGCCGTATGTGTTTTCGATGCCGATTGCATCAAGCAGAGGATGATTGTTTGTAATATCCTCAAGCACTGTGTCAAGAATTGTCTGCGGAATTGTAACATCAAGACCTGTGAGAGCCTGCTTAACATCGGCAGATTTTGCCGCTGTGACAAAATTGTTATAAAACTTCTGCTCTGCACTTGTAAGCTGTCTGAATCCTCTCTTTGCAAGGATTGTGTTGTCGGCTGTTTCGCCGATTTCCTGTGCGACCTCAATGATTGACTGCTGAATGCTGTCAGCGTAGGCATTGAGAGCCTCGGTCATTTTCGTTTCATCTTTTGAATCAATGGCAGTTTTCAAGTTCTGCGCAAACTTTGCTTTTGCGTTCTTAATCGCATCAAGATTCTTCATTTTTTAATCTCCTTTATAAATAATTTTTGTTTTTGAAATACTCTTCAATAAAGCCAAAACTATCCTTTCCTTCGGGATTTTTCAGTTTTGGCTCGGGTGGTGTCTGTGGTTCAGGCGGTTCAGGCTTTGCACCAAGCATTTTTGCAAGTTCTGCCGCTGCCTGTTTTGCTTTTGGATTCTTCTTTTGCTGTGCATCGTCAACGATTTCTTTTGATTCGGTTAAGTCAACCGGATCAAGAATTTCGTCACACAAGCCGATGTCAAAAGCTTCCTGCGCAGTCAAAAATGTTTCTGCATTGAGGAGCGGTTCGAGGGTTTCCCTCGTGAGCTTATCGCCTGCATGCACAAGATAAGAATTTGTACTCGCTTCGCTGATTTTGTCGAGCTGAGCTGCAAATTCTCTATGCTCTTTCGCATTTCCGTAACAACCGCCGATTGCATGATGGATCATCATTGTTGTGTTTGACGGCATTACGATCTTGTCAGCCGCCATTGCAACGACAGAGGCAATTGAACAAGCCATACCGTCAATGTATGCAGTGACCGGCACACTCTGCCGTTTGAGCAAATTGTAAATTGTCACACCTTCGTCAACAAATCCGCCCACGGAATTGATGTAGATTTCAATGCCTTCAATTTTACCTGCTTTTTCAATTGCTTTACGAATATATTCGGCGCTTGTTTTGGATTCAATAAGGTCGCCCCAAATATTCAAGTAGCTCGGCTCAATTTCACCGTAAAGATAGATCTGCAAGACACTCTGATTTTCAGCAATCTGCTTGATGTTGTAATTTCTACTTTTCATTTATTCACCACCCTTCAAAGCATTTGCTATTGTTTGGTAATTTTTAGTAATGTAATATGTATGCGCCCAAGCCTCTGAGCAAGGGAGCATGTTGCAATATTTTTGAGCCTGCGCAGGTGTCAGCACACCGCTGGCAATTGACTTATCAAGATTATTCGCCTGACTGATTGCGTCAATATGTCTGACTGTCGTTGTGTCAATCAGTAGATAATTACCTTTGCTAAATTCGGTAGCGCCGAATCTCTTTTTTGTAATCTCTTGCTCAAACATACTTGCAATCGGATCAATTGCGTTTCCAATAGCGCAATCCATTGCATCAGACAATTGCGATGCTTCACCGCTTAAAATTGCCGGCGGAATGTGCAAAGCATTGCCAACAATCGTGTATGCCTCGGTTTTTAACTTCTGAATGTCGTTAATCTCGCTGTTCGTAGTCTTTCCGGCATCGGTTGACGGCTCGGTGTAGTGCATGCCTTTGTACAGAGGCATAACAGCGTTCTTATTCGCGTAAAACGCTTTAAACTGCTTTGCCAAAACTTTGTTGTAAGTCTCAGCGAAGTTTTCGTCGCCGAAGCTGTAATTATCCATCTCTAAGATGCCTTTGTGACCGACAGCTTTGTTATATCTTTCTTGAGCCGATAACATTAATTGCTCGTAAGTGTTGCACATATCCGATAGTAAACCGTTAAGAGCGAAGTTATTGTATCTGAGGTAAATTACCTCACTTTCAAGAAAAGTGCGTTGGTATGTAAAATTACGACAAGTAACGCTATTGAATGTATCGTCAATCAAAGTGTGTTCCGTCCTCGAAAAGCTATCAGCAATCATAAGCTGATTATCGGCAGTTTCAACAATTAGAAGTTCGTTATCAAAAATCAATTTAGCCACAGCCTGCGTAAAAAACTCAATTTTGGTTTGATGCTTATTCGGCGAATAGTTCCACAGATAGTATTCAGCTTTGCGACTTTCTCGGTTGTTGCTTACAGTCACAAATTCGCACTTTGCCAAACTCCTTGCGATAAAATCAATCGCCGTAAATAGAGCAAGTTCAGTCAGGTGAAACCTCTGTTCATCAACTGTCGAGCCGTCCTCATTAAATTCCGCTGCAACGGCATCTTTTTTAAAGAGATTTTTCACCCAGTTTATTACTTTCATTTTTGTTTTCACCTGCCTTTAAAACACAATCGCGTTAAAACAATTTTTGAGTTCATCAACCGTCATCGGCTGATTTTGTTTCAGTAAATCAAGCTGTGTATATGCGGCGACAAATGCCATAAATCCATCTGTTTTTCGTGATTTTGGCTCAATTTTGCCGTAAATAATATTGCCGTTTTTATCCTCAACGGCAGAAGTGTTGTTTGTGTACCAGCGCATAAGTGCCGAATCGCCCCAAACAATACGATGATTAGCGAAATCAGAGGCAATCAGAGGAGCAACAAGCATTTTATCTGACGGCCTTACAAGTTTTAGATTATTTCGCCCTTTGCGGTCGCATTCAAAACCTAACTGCATTAACGGCTCTTTGAGTAATGTATAGCGGTAGTTATCTAACGCTCCGCCGACAATGTTGTAATGCTCTTTCTGCTCTCTCAACCAGTCGGTGACGATTTCAGGCGGGATTTCCACCCCGTCAACCCTTTGCAAATCTGGCTGTTGAGCATAAGGAAATTTAATCCTGCCCAAATCCGCAGATTGCGAGCAATACCACGAAAATGGTTTCCATACGATTAAGTTATTAACCAAAAACATCAAACCGTTGCCCAAAAAGTCAGTAGTTTTTGTATAGTCAATTCCAAAAATACACGGCTTGCCTTCAAGGTCGGGGAGAGGTCTGTTTGTTGCTTTGATATTTTCCCATGAGGTTACAGGATGAGTTTCTGTGCCTTTCGGGATATTCATTCGTTTAGTCATAAACGCTGAATTATTGATTTTATCTTTTTTCCATCCTTCAAATTCTTTCTTTATTTCTCTTTGTAAATCAGGGAAATATTGTAAAGAAGGATTTGCTTTATACCAATTTTCGGGATTATAAACCTCTTTTTCATCGTCTAAGCGACAAATGAAATAGAGCGTCCCGTTATCCGAAGCATCGCCATTTAAAACTTCAAGCCCTTCCGAAAGTTCGTTATCGAGCGGCCCGTCACGAACATCTCCCATCGTGGTTATTGTCGTCCTACGTGGTAAAGGTTTTTTGCCTAAACCTGTAGTAAAAACGTTAATGAGGTCATAATTTTCGTAAGCGTGTTTTTCATCAAAATCTACCTTGCCCGGTCTGCCGCCGTCTTTCGTTTTGCTGTTTGATGTTCTGTATCTAATCGTCGAGTTTGTTTTTATATTAGTGATTTTGGTTTTATTCCACTTAAAATGCCGCTGCATTTTTGACGCATTATTTTCCAAGATTTCATAAATATCATTAAAACTCGTTTGTGCTTGTTCTTCGGACGTTGCGCAAATATCAATATCGTAGTTTCGCACACCGTTGACCGGAGTTACCAAAGCAAAATCTTCAAAAGCAAGATAACCGTTTTTTCCAGTTCCTCTTCCGACTACACAAACCAAATCAGGGAATCTTAAAACACCGGGAGCAGAGTAGGTGCAATTGTGCAAAGCAAAGCAAAATTTTTCCCATTCAAAAAGTTTATAAGGAAAATATTTCTGCAAAGATAAATACTTTTCAAGCTGTTCTTCGTCAACATAGATTTCTTCATTCTCAAAGACATTTTCAACAAACTTTATCAGCTGAATTTGCTCACGACAAACACGATATTTACCGCTTTTAACAAAGTCGATGTAATCGTCTATGACTTTACAGTTCGTCATCCGAATCACTCTCGACTTTGTCAATTGACAGCCCCATTTGCGAGAGGATCGCTAAACGCTGTTTGTTGTACATTACGGCATTTTTTACTGAGGGGTTGTCCTTCATGTACTCTTTACCTGTGGCACTGATAGCTTTGTATGTCAAGCCATTTTTGCGGATGTCCGCCTGCATTTTACGCTCAAGTTTCGTACAAAAAATATAGCTGTCAATTAAATCTCTATAGACTTCAATGTTTGCCCCCTTCAAAGTCAGTTGCTCAATTAAGCTGTCTTTGATTTCTGCAATTTTAATCTGTGCCATTTATGCTACTCCTCTCTCAAAAATTTCTCGTGTGCGTGCGCGAGACCAAACTGTCTTGCCTTTATACCGTTATCCATTGACCTCAGAATTTTTCGATTTTTTACCCGGGGGTATGTCTTTTTTTTGACTTACCACCTCTCGGCAAACTCATCTTTTAATTTTTTTGATTCGTACTTGTGATGTTCTTTGTAATGGCAGTCTTTGCATAGACATTCGAGGTTGTTAATATCAAGAGCAAGGTCAGGCCTTGCTTTGAGATACAGTTTGTGATGTACCGCCTCGCAAGGGCTGTACTTACCCACAGCACGACAGCGTTCACATTCGTAATGTTCTTTCGCTTTTTTTGCATCTCGAACTCTTTGCCAATCAGCTGTTAAATAAAACCTATATGCCTTACCCTCACGGATTTGACGGACAATCCAGTCCGTTGTTACTTTTCGTTTTATCATTACAATTTAATTTTACAACAGGTTTAATCGCTTCTACTGACATCTTTCTTTGTGCAATATGTACAAATGTTAAGCCCACGAAAGTTTGCACAAAGCAATCGTGCCTCTTTAAGCCAACGAAACACCGTGCGTTCGTCGGTATAATTGCTAACTGCAAACTTAGTCACCCTCAAATTTATCTCACCTTTATGCAATGCCGCTGTTGGTGCAACAAAGTAAACAGCGTTGACAGCTTGACAGATGTAGTCTTTGCCGCTGTTTGTCAAGTCATTGAGTGTGTCTATCACCGCAAGTAAGTCAAGCCGTAACGCTTGACGCATTGTCTCATCGGCAACGACTTGTGCTTTGCTCGGATAACCGAGAGCGGCATAAGTCCTAAATTGCGCAATGGTGTAATCTCTTGTCGAATCTCTCAAATTCTTGCACCTCCGATTTTTTTATGTTTGTGAGTGTCGGCCAAGTAAGTAAAATAAAAGCTTGCTCCTGTGTAGTCATTTATCCACATTTCGTCTTTGTAAAAATAATATCCCTCGGGACAAGGCAAAGCCTCACCTCGTTCGAGTTTTCTGTATTCTCGTTTTTTTCCTTCAACAACTTTGACATCAGGTTTGGCAAGGTTGCGAGATGTTTTCAAGCGCTTCTTACCATTGACATCTTTGCGGATGTACTTGGCAAGATCAGCATAGTTTCCGTCTTGGTAAAGTGGTGTGAAATTGATTCCGTTTTTCCATGGCCAACACTCCGTTAATATTTCTCTGACGCAATCTTCAATCACGATGTGCAAATGCCAATTCTTTCCGAGCTTGCCACATTCGCAGTAGCCGATGTATTTAAACTTGATTTGTTTCTTATCTGTCCTGCGTTTCACTCGCTTAAAAAAATTCGATACAACCCTCTCAAATTCATCTTCGGTAAATTTGCCAAACGGAGCGGAGAATCTTGCGAACCAGTCCCCCTCAGAGAAGTTGCAGAGGATAAGCCTCTGTGTGTGTTGTTCTCCTCTGATGCGGTTTGCTTTGGCTTGCTTTTCGTTTGTTCGGGATTGATTGATTTGTCGAGCAAGATTTTTCTTATTACGTTTGCGAATGGACTTGTAATATTTAACCTCAAGCAAAGGGCCTGATTTAATTTCGGCTTTGTACGTAAACATATTTAATCCTTTATTATATATGTAAAAACTAAAACGGTCACTTAATTAATTCCTTGAGCAGGCTATTAAAGGAGTATCTCAACTCCTTTTTTGTGACTATTATTATTCTGTTATCGTATTAAAAAGTCAGATGATATAAATATGCAGTAGTCCGTCTGACCACCGAACTACTGCTCTGTGCAACCTTGCCGCTGCAATTGTGTGTTTGATTTTTGGTGCATTCTTTTTAACAGCTTAATCAAAAGCGGAAGTCGTCGCTTTGATTACTTTTTTGAATATAGGATTTAACTTGATTTGAATTTTCTTTAAGATTTTGCACACGGCAAGAATATTGCCTTACTTTAAATACCGAAGTATTCTTTGTAGCTTTTTGCGATTCCTCGACAATCATCCGACTTAACCGGCACGTGACAAGCTACCTTTCTAATGTTATCAGCATCCAGCTCTTTGAAAATTTCTGATGCTCTCGTTTCTTCCGTTGACTTGTAAAATTTAAAGAGCAAATCCACAAATGGTATGTTGCCGAACTCGTCCAAAAACGCTGTATCATTTTCGGTTAGTGTTTTTAAACATTTTTCCTTGTATGTATCCGATGTGTCCGATAAGATAAAAAGTTTGTTATAAACATCGTGCTTTGTGAGCAGGTCAATTATCTGTAAAGCGATTTGCAACACATTAGTATCGTGATCAGCAATTGCCTTTGACAGCTCCGTTAGCTTGCAGGAGGTTTCTCTTGTGCGTTTAATCCACTCGATATGCTCTTTGCCAGCAAAAAATGTGTCAGTTCTAAATCTGCGATACTCTTGCAATAATTTATACTTAGCCTTGACGCAAGACTTAGCGGATAGTAAGCCTATCTTTGTGCAGCTGTATATGGCAGACATCGACAACACTAACCAACGATTAAACATATCCAAGCTATTGAGCGTAGCCACATCAAGGTCACCGTCAATAAAACCTATCACAAGTTTGTCGAGTTCCGACAATGTTTCTGCCGGTGTCGGCTTGTCCTGCGTTTCCACTGGAATTGTTTTTTTGGGTTCAGTCATCATTTTTTCCACTCTCCTTACCTGCTTTATTTTTCTTTTCAAAATAAAATACAACAGGATTGTCAGTTTTTTTAATGAGGCCATATTTTATCGCTAATCGAAAAATAAAAACCTTTTCGAGGCCCGAAAGCAACTTTCCCAATGCTTTTTTAAAATCTTCGACTGTCCTTGTTGACTTATAAAAATTGCACATTCTGCAAGCAGGATTATAATTTTCGATGTCATTCGTACCATTGTACCAGTACACGCTCTGTATATGGTCAACCTGCATGTCCTTTAATTCGAGTGTACAACCGCAGTACGCACAGCGGCCGCCGTACTTCTCGTAAACTTTAAGCCTTGTTGCTTTTGATATCGATTTTCTCTGACTCAACCAAATCACTCTCCTCAATCATTTTCTTTTCCTCCTAATTTGCGTAATCGTACAAACCGAGCGGTTTAATTTTTCTTGCGGCGATTTGCGCTACAAATTCTCCGTAGCTGTAGTTTGTGCCGTGCTTTGCATTGTAATCGGCACAGTAAAGACACATTCTGTCTATTCGGTCGAGTTTCTTCTTGCGACCTCGTTTCTTTTTTTCTTCACTCATTTATTTCACCTAATTTCAAATACTTTAATATTTTTTTGCTTGCCTCGTCGCAACCATAACATACAGCGACAGCGTAGCCTTGTTCATTAAGGCTTTTAAGCCATTCGGTTTGTTTTTTGGTCGGCTTATTTTTGCCGTACTTAAGTTCAATAAACAAGCCGTGATAACCTCCACGGCTGACCGGTAAAAACAAATCCGGCACACCTGCCTTTACCCCTTGCTTTTTAAGGTTGGCCGCTTCGAGCTTATTCCTACTCCCACCGTTCGGAATGTGGAACATCAAATCAATTTCAGGATACTTTGCCCGGATGAAGGTCGTCCACTGAAATAACTTCCGCTGTTGGTCAGCTTCATACTGCTTCATCGGCAGGTCATCCTTTCTTGTTTTTCAAAATCATATCGCTTTCAATGTATAATGATTTCAATTGTCTCACAAAATCTTCATCAACAATTTCATAAGCACATATAAAGCCGTATGCAATCATTCCAAATTTAACAGCGAAGTACGGAGTACCTTTGAAGTCCTTACGCAGTGCAAGTGCCATTGTTTCGTTTGGCATATCCACAAAAGGATTAAGATATACTCTGTCAATAAACATTAAGCCCTCTGCGGTGCTAATCGGGAGCATTACTTTACCGTCGTATATAATGCTTATATCCCACATTTCAGCCGGTGTTTCATCCGCCAAATAATCCTCAACATCAATCAACGGCTTGGTTTGACTGATTGTAAATCTAATCTTATCTCTCTGCGCATCGTTGATGTCATAGAGTTTGCATATGTAATCTTCATTGAGTTCCGGCAAGCCGAAAATAGGATAGACCGCATAGCCATCTGACAGCCATTGCTCACCTTTTTCATTACCAAAGATTGAAATAACTTTATTCTTTTTACATATGTCGAATGCTTTTTTTATTTTCATTGTTAAACCTCATTTCAACAGTTCATCTATCGAAATTTTAAATAAATCTGATATAGCTATTATGGTATTAATATCAGGTTCAAATTTTCCGTGTTCATAGTTAGATATACTTGTTCTACTCAAGCAGAGCTTTTCGCCTAATTCTTCCTGCGTTAATTTATGTTTAAGCCTTAACGCTTTTAATTTTTCGGGGAACGCCAATATTATCACTCCTCATTTAGTAGCCCCAGCTGTTGTGCCAACGCAACAACAGCGTTTACAATCAAATGCAAATCCTTGCCTTTAATATCGCACATACGATATCTGACTTTGATAGTTTCTTCTTCATTGTCGATTTCATCAAAACTAACAACTACACCTTTATTTAAGGTTTCTATTTCGCCGTTATCGTAATTAACGGTGATATTTTTAATACCTCTCATTCTTCTACCTCACTTTCAAGCCATCCTTTGTCAGAATTGTATCTTTGTGCAATTGCCGACAAGGCGTTGTAGCAATAAGTTTTATTTCTTTCATTTACTTTCACTCTTATTAAATATGATTTCGTAAATAACTTCGTTATGGTATTTCCCACGTCGATCCTTTAAAAAGTCTGTAAACACAAACTTTTTGCCGTTATAGTGTTGACAATAGTTATCATAATGCCCCTCAACAGGGTTTCCTTGAACCATTCTCCACTCCATTCGGTGAATATGGTAGTCGTTGATTATCTTTCTTAGTTCCTTATAAACATCGAATCCAATCGTGGTATTATTCCTGTCGAAAGCAAACAATCCAAAGTTATAAACACAAGAAGAATACCAATCAACAGAATATGCAAAATACCCTATTAGCTTGTTGTCCTTACCGATAATAGCGTATTGATAGATATTTCCGCTGCTATTTTCTTCGATCGTAGGCAACTCATTGCCTAAACACCCCATATAAAAAAGCATATTGTCGGTGTAGCTATATTCTAATAGTTTTGCAAATATTTCATCTCTGTATAATATTGCAGGTTTAAGCATTGTTTTTACTCCTATTTATCTAACATATTTTTGATGTGCCTGATAAACATCAGATTCATCAGATCTTGCGTATATTTGTGTTGTAGTCAGTTCTTCGTGGCCAAGCATTAGTGATACTTGTTCAATTGGCATGCCGGCTCTAAGGGCATCGGTAGCCATGGTTCTTCTGAATCTATGTGGGTGACAATTTTCGATTCCGATGTTTCTACCAAGCTCACGAATGATATTTTCTATTTGTCCTTTTTCAAGCCTTTTGTATTCACCTTTTATTTTTACTTTACTAACGAACAAAGCATTGTTGGTGTCTGACCTCGTATTTTCGTATTTTTCCAAAGCAAGTTTTGCTTGTGCATTAAGATATACGTATCTTTGCTTGTTACCTTTGCCTGTGATAATCAGTTTATCATCTTTAATGTCACTGCGATTTGCATTTTCCACTTCTGTAACTCGACATCCTGTCGATAATAGAAATTCTATGATTGCCTTCAACCTCAAATCTTTTCCGGCAGCATCTCTGATTTTTTCGGTTTCAATCGGTGTAAACGGCTTTCTGATTACCTTTTCAGCTTTTATTTTTGTGATTTTTTCTGCTGGATCATTTGGTATGTAGCCTTCAATTCTCAGTGTTTTAAAAAATGATTTTAAGTATCTTAATTTTGTATCAAGATAACTGTTTGATACATTTTTATTTAATTGTTCAAAAGCAAGGTATGCACGAATATCATTAACCTTAATGTCTGCGATAGGCTTATTTATTGCTTTAAGCATCATTTGTATTTCATTGTTATAAGCTTTTAGACTTTTGTCAGTTAAACCACTAATTTTTTTAATGGCTAAAAAAGTATTTACTAATTTTTGATTAGGAGTAACTGTTTCGGTAGATAAAGCGTAGGTTTCTTTTTTTAGAGAATATTTTGTCAACAAGACTGACAAAATTTGCTCAACCTTGTTTGCCTCATTCACAGACATATACTTTAGGCATTGTGTTGTTACCATTCGTACGAATTCTGTTTTATCATCCATAGATACACCTTCTTTACTTTCGGTTTTGCTTTTGTTGCAGTATTGCATATTTTTTTCGCGCTTGATATAGGCGAGCTAACCTGCAATCGCTACAAAAGTCAGCACTTTTTCGTTCAAAAAAATCTTTTCCGCAACGCTTACAATGTTGTACGGGTATTCTTTTAAATGATGTGCAACTGTCGCAATCTTTTTCGCATGCAATACAGCCTTTGATATTGCTCCAATTCAAGCACATATCCTTTTGCCAATATTCACTGTATTCCTCATCAACATTTGAGTTCGTTTTTGCAACACAAAGTAAATCTCCTGCGATGATTGATAACAATAGATTAGCTTTGTTTTTTTCTTCGTCCGACATAAGTCGCTTGTATTTTAACGGCTTGTCAGGCGTTCCGTCTCCAAAGTTTCCGTTGCCTATATAATTTCGCACTTTGTCAAGATTTTCCGTGAGATACTTATCGAACACACGTCCTCTGATAGCCTTAACTGATCGACCGATTCTGTCGGATATTTCTTCATATTTGCTTCCGCATTTAATCATTTCGCCAAGTAAAGTGTATTCTGATTCAGTCCATTTTTGATGGTTATCAGCTTTTATCGGTCGATATTTTATGTTTAGGTCATTGATTCTGCGTTGTATAGCACCTTCACTACGGCACAATATTTGTGATAGTTCTTTGTAACCATACTTTTGCTTTACAAGCAATTCTTTGAGAAGGTTATCTTCTCTGTTTGTCCATGGAGTCGCTTTAATAAAACTGTTCCTTAATATGTCTGCCTCTCGTTTTGGATTCACCCAATCGGGCTCAGGTCCCAATTGATATCTTTCAAGTTTTGAAAAATCTAAAAAATATTGATTTTTCTCCGCCCACGTCCAAAATTCATCTATGTAAACAACGGTAAAATTTGTTTTTGAACTTCTTGATATGTTGTGAGTAGGCAGATTCCTGTTTTTTATCCAAGACGTTTTTAAATAAGCAATAGAGGAGTTTGCACGAATGAGTTTATAAAGATTACTCATTGTAATGTATCTATAACCATTAGTCAAAAAAGGTCCTAAGTTTAACTTACCGGCTTTTAACCGTATTGCACATTCGGATCTATCAAGGTGTTTTGTTATAGTGGCCATATTAACATTACCCCAAGCAGAAATAAGATAATCTATTTCATCGGCCGTCCATGTTTTATTTAGCCTCGACATTTTGTAAATCTACCACCTTACGATCTCATTAAGCTGTTTTTTAATGATTTGTAAAAGCGCCTCGTGTTTGATAATTGATGTCATGATTTTTCAGCACCTCACAAAACGCAATTACATTTGCTCCGCCACCGACCGCAGGCTCAAGAACCGAGATATATCCTTTTTTGGATAATTCAGCTTTTGCATTTTTCTCGTCAAACGAGCTTACCGCCATTGCATAAGATACGTTGTACGGTGTGAAAAATTGTCCAAGAGCGCTACTTCCCATATCAAGTTGCATATACAAATCACCAAGAAAATCTTGAAATGAATTTGCTTCGAGTGCATTAGTTATCTCGGCGAAAATTTTTACAATTGTTTCAATTTCGCTTTCACTATAATTTTTGACGATGTCTTTATAGCGATTTTCGTTTTTTTCAAATGTTTGACCAAAGCAAAAAGTATTCTGAATGCTTAGCGCAAACATTTCTATACAATCGTTGAACACTTGCCACAATGACCTTGATCCGGACAATTGGTTGAATAATTTAACAAGTTCTTTGTATTCGGATTTAACTTTGATTGATGCCATTTTCTTCACCTAAAGCGGACCATCTGCACCTGCTCCGCTTTCAATGTCAGAATTTATTTCAAGAGGAGTAAACGAGTTTTATATAACAAGCTGTGCAGAGCTTGTTATTGATTAATTTATTCGGGCATCTGCACCTGTCTGAGATATTTGTAAAATGGTAATATTCAGAAAAGTAGGTATAGATATAAAATGAGATATATATAACCTCGCTGTGCAGAGCGTGATTAACTTATTTAGTTTATTTTACTTCACCTGACCTGTTGTATAAATCGGGTGTGTGCCGTCACGGAGCTGTATCTCCTCATCAGACATCACATAGCCGAGTTTACAAAGCAAAGCGTAAAATTTGTTTAATTCCGGATTGTTTTTTCGGCTGAATGTCTTGTCCGAATAATTTACACTGATATAATCGAACGAACCGTAAAGTCTCTGGCTCAAAGCGTATGCCGTCGCCATTAGCATTCTGCCGCTGTCATTGTTCCAATGTTCGTTGATGTAGCTGTCAATGTTTTCATCATCTTCAAAGTCGTGTTCGATAATTTCTTCAAAACGATATTTTTTGTTACTGGCTCCTGCCGCCACTTGGGCGACTATAAATTTCACAAGCTCCTGTTTCTTTTTACTGTCATTGAAATTTGTATCAAGCATAAAGCCTATTCTGAGAGCCTCGCAGCGTTCGTCTATTTCTTCCGCCTGTTCAACAAGCTCATCCCATCTCTGTTCTTCAAGCTTTCGCTTTTCTTCTTCGGCATCGTTCTTTTCCTGCTTTTCTAATGCTTCGGCATAAATGTAGACATTTGAGCTGTAACCAAAATAAAAATATCTTTTCCTGCCGTCCGCAAAGTCTTTACCGATCAAATCTTTGAGCGCAAAAAATCCCGTATATTCGTAGTTGCTTGGAATTTCGTCACGTTTCTGCGCTTTAATCATTCCATGTTCAAGACAGAGCTTTTCGATTCTTTCTTTTTCTTCATCTGTTTCCTGCTTCTTGACAGCAGAATATAAAAGGTTGTCAAAATTATTCGTTCCGATTGATTTAAGAAGTTTATTTCTTGTGTCAATATCCTTAATCTGATTCAATCGGTCATAATCCTGCAATGTAGGCTGTCGGATTTGGCTCTCTTTGAAAGCTTCTTCATCAAGCTCACAGAGTTTTACTCTCCGCCTTATTTTGCTCTCTGAAAAGCCTGTTTTCTCTGCGACCTCTGCGACCGTATCACCGAGGTCGAGCAACAGCTGACAGCCCTTTGCTTCTTCATATACGGTTAAGTCAGACCTCTGCATATTTTCGGTTAACATTGTAGATAACTGCTCCTTTTCAGTCATCTCAACAACAGCGCACGGCAGTTCAGTTAATCCTGCCTGCTTTGCCGCTGCAAGCCTGCGATGCCCTATAATAACCGTGAAATCATCCCAGTTATCATTGTTTGGCACTACGGTCAAATTCTGCAAGATACCGTTTGCTTTGATAGATTCTGCGAGCTCCGAAACATCGCCGATAACCTTTCTTGGATTATCAGGGTGTGGATGAAGTTTGTCAGTGGGTATCATTTGTAATTTAGATTTTTTATTCATTTATATAATCTCCTTGATTTTCGCAAGGTCATCTGATATAATAATGTTGGACTGTATTTATACGCAGATAGCCTTGTGTTATTTGCCGACCGTTGATTGTAGTGCAAGCAATCAACGGTCTTTTTCTTTTGTGTTTAAAATGTAATCAATCATATGCAAACACATTCTAATATTTACAACCGATGGATTTAATAAGCATTCACGCATATCTTTGAGTATATGCGGTATGTTGTCAATAAAATCAATTGTGTATCCTGTATTTTCGTAGTCGTAAAGTTTGCGAATACAGCCATAAAACTCGTTTGGTACATCTTTGCAGTCGTGCATTTTACCGTAGATGTCCTTGACTTTGATTTTGTTGTTTTGATTTATGGTTAATCTTTTCATTGGTTTGCCTCAATCGGATTGCAAACTACACCGTCAACAGTTTCTTCAAGCTCAACAACATTCTTGAGGGTGAGCTCAGCGAGAATATTCTCAACCTCGGGCGGTACGCTCAGCCCCTCTGCACTGCACATTGCAAACAGCGAGTTTATGATTTTTGCTATTCTGTTTTTAACAAACTCGTTGCTTGCGGTCGTTGCATCAAGTGCTGATTCTGTGTTTTTAAGACTTTTGCGTATGTGGTCAAGCGTTAATTCGCTGAAGAACAGCTTGTCTTTCAGCGTTTTTTTAGTCTGTATGTTTTTAAATATCATAATCGCAATGCTCCTTTTCGTTATTTATTTGATTTGCGACATCTCGTATGGATGTCGATTTTATGACAGACGTAATTAAAAAAGTCATAATTTTTAGAGCGTTCGGCTCGGCGATTGTCACATTTTGATTTGTACTCGAGGTATCTTTCGCAATCTGTATGACATCTTGTCGTCCGTATCTGACAGCCGTAGCACGGCGAATTTATCATTTTTATACCGTCCTTTCGTCTATGATTGCGTTGCCGCTGCCGAGCAATTTGTTGAGCAGGACGGTGAGCAATGATATATCTGCACCGCTTGCATAGGCCTTTAGCCGGTCAATCGGTATGTTGTAGGTCCATCTGCCTTTGTCGCTCTGTACGGCTGACCCGATAGGCAGGGTTTGTTTTTTTAAACCCTCATAAACATAATTGAGAGCAACTCCGAGATATTCAGCCGCCACGGTCGGCGGTACATCTCTGTACTCCTGATTTGTTTTAGGGTTGACGAGTATTTTGTCGTTCATTTAATCACCTCAAATCTCCTGTTCCAAGCCTTAACGGCTTGTTTCCGTGCTAAGTCATAGCCATTTTTTTCAAATCTGCATGTTGCAAAATTTATCCTTGATACACCAACAACGCTTGCGGAACAATTTTTACAAATTACTAATGCTTCAAAAGTTCCAAATGTTGTAGGGTTACCATCTTTCAAGAACGCTTCGCCACCACAAAACGGACAAGGCTTAATTTTCAGTTCAGGCATTGTTCTCCTCCTTATCCATTTTTGCACCGCAATAAGGGCAATATGGATACAAATCAATGCCCTCGTAAAAAGTGAAAAAATTTTTACACTCAGAACATAAATAATTTGTATAGTCGACATCCCCGCTGTCGTATTCCCACTTTCCGTGCCTGATTTCTTCCATTTCACACACCGTAGCATGATTGGGTTTACTACCGTCAACTTCGATAATATGCTTAACTGTTTCGGCATTTCGTTTTGAATTAAAGTATATCGTGTTTACACTACCATCTGCGAACGGTATATCCAATGCATAGTCACCGCAAAAATCACGGATTTTTAATTCTTTTTCAATCATCGCTCTTCACCAATCCTCTCCGTCAAAACTTAATTGCCCCGGCAAAACACCATCCTGCATCCACCAGTGATAAACCTCAAGTCCGTTAGCGTGTTGTGTAGCTTTGCCTCTTTGCTTTCTCACTTCAAGCATCTTGTCGAATGCTCTTATATACATTTTTCGGTACTTGGGATATCGTGCAAATTCCGCAAATCTCTTCTTTTTACCTGCCAACGGACAGCCGATGCATCCAACACGATTAAATCCACAATTGTATAACGGATTAAGAATAAGATGCTCTTGGTTGATGTACTCCTTAACATCATTATCCGACCAATCGCAAATAGGGTTGAATATTATTTTTCCCTGCAACTGACAATGTTCAACTATCTGCCTCTTATCGTCATTGTCATTGTTAAGGATAATTCTATCGGAAGGATTAGGAGTATAGGTTTCAATAACTCCTTTCGACTGTCTTTTCGTGCTTTCCGCTCTCCGCACCCCTGTGACGAGGGCACGATTCTTACCGCCTGTTTCTTTCAGAATTGCACAACAATATCTTACTAACCGTGTGGGGGGAATACCTTTTTGTACTATCAGTGACCACATAGAGGTCGGCTTGCCCTTGTACCTCGGCATATCAATGTTGCATTTTATGCCTTTAGATTCTAACTCCTTGAATTTATCTCGTATGTGGTAAACTGTTTCGGGAGCATCAGCCGTTGTGTGACTATGTTGGACCTCAAAGTCTATACCCGATTTAATCGCTAAATCTAAAATAATGTCGCTGTCTTTACCCCCTGAATAACAAAGCATAAGCGGTTTATCATAGTAGCGTTTACTTATTTCTGCTCCGTCACAAAGTCGCATTATAGCAACCTTTTCTAAGTCCATTACTTTTCATCGCCCTCAATAAGCTGATTCCAACATTTAATACAGTTATCGTCACAATTATCTATGTCCATCAGTCCTAACGTATGTGGACATACACCTTTAGGTGCTCCGTTATCGTCAAGCGGAGCGTTCGGATAATTTTTCAAGAACTCCGTAAGATATGTCTTTGGCGGATGCTCATTGCTCCACTTTTGTACAATTGCAATTGCCTTTTCAGGATGATACATTTCAAAAGTTATACAGCTCATAAATTCAGATGTCCCGTTATTTTGGTTGGATAGCGGACACTCTGAACATTTAATTTTGCATCCTTCCTGCCTTGTTCTTTTAGTCATCCTTAGCTTTTCAGCGAAATAATTCTCTGTTTTTGAACAGTCAATCATTTTTACCATTCCTTTCTTGTGTTTTATTCCTTACAATGCTAAAATCAAATTGTAAGGAGGTGATGCTTATGCGTTTAAATAACGACTGTGTTCGTGATATTCTTTTGAGTGTAGAAGAAGTGTGTGATTTCAACGAATCCTTTCGATACAGTAAATTCAGCAACGATTTTGAAAGGCTTCAACCATACTCTCATGACGAAATTATCTACCATATTAAACAATGCAAACTTGCAGGTTTAATTACTTCAATGTTCGCTACTGACGGTGGCGATTATTTAGAAGTAGGTGATTTAACTCCCGAAGGTCACAAGTTTTTAGCAAATATTCGTAACGATGATATATGGAATAAAGTTAAGAAGATTGCCGGAACCGTGGGAAGTCACTCGCTTTCTGCAATAACACAAATATCAGCGAATGTTGTTACTCAGCTTATAAAAGCTCAATTTGGAATTACTTAAATCTTATTGTCTTGCCGGCGGCTTCTTTGGAGCAGTCGGCAAGTTCTTTGTCTGTGGGTATTCTGAAATTCTTCATACAATAAACCACCATTGCTCTTGTAGCAATTTTCCATTTTACAGCTTTTATGATTGCCACTACCGCTACTACGGTAGCGACTACAGCATATATGGTTAGTGCCATTTTTATCATTCCTTTCTGAGGTAATAAGTTAAGCAGACTGCTTAAAAAACTGCCTTGGATCAACATCAAGCACCTGACATATTCCTAAAAACTCTTCTGCTGTAACCTTACGGTTGGAATTTAATATTCTTGAAATTGCATCAGCGGTCATTCCAGTATGCTCACACAAATATGATTGTTTAAGTCCTTTTTCTTCGACAATCTTTTTAAGTTTTTCGTTCACAGTCATACCTTTTACCTCCTTTCGACTGTTAAATGCTACATTTTGTAGATTTCATTTTAATAATAATCTAACTTTTGCAGATTGTCAAGAGGTTTTAAAAAAATTTTTCTACATTTTTCAGATTTTTTTCTTGACAATCTGTAATTAGCGAATTATAATAAAAGCGTAGATAAAACATCTATAAAAGGAGAAACAAAGTGTCAAGAGAATTTATAGCACAAAAATTAAAAGAGTTAAGGAAAAAAAGCGGATTAACCGCCGATGAAGTCGGAAAATTAATAAATAAAAGTGGAAAAACCGTAAATGCGTGGGAGAACAATCACGGTCAACCTGATGCAGAAATTTTAATCGCACTTTGTGATATATATAAAGTAGATGATATTCTTGCAGAGTTCAGAGAAATGCCAAACAAAAGCAATACTATGATTTTAACCAATCATGAAAAAGATTTGGTTTATGCTTATCGAAATCACCCTGAACATCAGTACACAATTGATACTATTTTAAAAATTAACGATAATCTAATACCGACCGTAAAAGCCGCACGAAGTGACGGCAACAGTCAACCTATTGAAATAGTAAACTTACCTGATCTTAGCAAGTTTGAGCCTGACGATACAGACTTATAAGTACATAATAAAAAACACCCCATAGGTTACAATACCTATGAGGTGATGAACTTTGAATTATGGTAAATACAAACAGGCACGCAATGCATCTTGGCAATGTTTGATTGATTATAATATAGATAGCCTACCTGTTAAGGTAAGCCGAATAGCTAAGCAAACCGACATTGTTTTATTAAAAAATTCGGCGGTCAATCTGCTAAGTGAAAATGAGAGCGGAATAACTTTGATGCAAGATGATAAGCTGTACATCGTCTATGCTGATGAGCAATCTCCTCAGCGATGCAGATTCACAATTGCACACGAGCTTGGACACATTTTTTTAGGGCATTTATTTAAAACTGACGGCAACGGCTTTTTAATAACTGATGATGCCGAACATTCGGCAAATGTGTTCGCTCGGGATTTACTCGCCCCTGCCTGTGTCCTTCATGAACTGCAAGCGTTAACTTCCGCTGCAATTGCAAATTTATGTGACATCAGCCTTGAGGCGGCAACCTACAGGGCTGAACGAATGGCAGAGCTCGAACGCAGAAACGCTTTTTACCTACATCCGCTTGAAAGACGGGTAAAGGAGCAATTTGCAGATTTTATCAACAAAAAGAAAAACCTACCATAGCGGCAACTATGGTAGGAAAAATAGGAATAGTGAGAAGTCTGAACCTCTCTAATATTATTTTAGTATATGATATATATTTTGTCAATATATATATCAAAAAGAGGAGAGTTTAGGAATGAATAAAAAAACTGTTGAAATTATTTCATTGGTTGTTGCCGTACTCGGCGCTTCTTTTGGAGTGAAGTCATTGTTATCACTTGATATAGGCGGCATTTTAATTGGCGTCGTTATATTTTTGGTTTGTATTGTGATTTTTGCTTTTGCTACAGCAATGTCGCAAACAAGCGTTAATAACGAGGTAACAAATCAAAAGGATAACAAGTTAATTGTTGATACACCACTTAAAAAATATTCGAGTACGAAGAATTTACCGCTTGATAAATCTGAAACAGGTTTAACTAACGCAAGAACTTTTAAACTTGCTGGGGTGACGTTCGATGATCGCCCACATAATTTACAGGTAATTAAACAATGCCAAAATCGTGGTGAGCAGATTAAAATTGCATTAAACAAATACATATATGACGGAAAATATGCCATAGCTGTAACTGCAAACGGCTTAGAACTCGGAAACATAAAATCTGAAAACCTTGATTTTGTACTTGATAATCTTTATCGTATTTGCGGATACGAAAAACTATATATCAATAATTTTACCGATGAAAACGGAATTATAGTTTGGTATGGAGAAATCAAACTTGTTTTGGTAAATAAAAAGGAGGCTAAAGAGTATGAAATGTAAGAAAATATTTTCGATTATTTTACTTGCAACGTTTATCTTTGTTATTGCAGGTTGTGGAGAAAATAATATTCCCGACGGAATTAGCGAACAAGCGTACACCGCAGGCACTAAAGCACTTGAAATTACCGACAGCTATTTAAACTATGAAATAACAAAAGATGATGCACAAAAGCAACTCGAAGAAATTTCTGACAGACTTATCGAAGAAGTGAAGACAAGTAGTTTTGAAAAAGACAGCAATGTTGAGACTTGTGTAACTACCATATCGTTAAAAATGTATAATGATAAATCTGATAGTGACATCAAAGAAAGTCGAGATGCTTTAGCTGACAGGCTTGGCAAAACCGAAAATTAAACAATAAAAAAGCCGCCCTGACCTGTTGGCGCAAGTCGGAGCGGAAACCATTACACGGGTGCAATGGTACTTCAATCAGCAAATATATTGTACCACACCCCTGCGAAAATTACAATATTTTACAGGGGATTTTTGCGCCCATTTTTAGGAGCGTTAAAATGAAAAAATGTATAAACCGACGGTGTAACCGAGAATTGCAGGACGATTTTGTATTTTGTCCTTACTGCGGTAAAAACCAATCGGCTGACAAACCAAAAAACAGACGGCGAACAAAGGGTACAGGAAGCATTTACATTCGCAAAGACAGCAAATCAAAACCGTATGCCGCTGCAAGCTCTGTCACAGGGAAACAAGTATATTTGGGAACTTTCGCCACAAAGCGAGAGGCAGAAAACGCACTCAAAGATTATGAGTACAATCCCGTCAATGGCTTTAATATGACACTTGAGCAATTACACGATAAATGGGTAAAAACTAAAGCATATAAAAAACTTGGTGACAGCGTAAAAAGCAACTACGCAAGCGCTTATATCAAGCTAAAGCCCTTGTACAAGCGTAAGTTTAGAGATTTGCGCACATCAGACTATCAGTACATCGTGGATTATTACGACAACCCACATCATGAAGTCGGTGCAGAAGGTAAATTAAAATATCTCTTACCTAATGGTAAAGGTACTTACAAAGTCACAAGCACACCGAAAATCTGTCAGGGATTAGGTTACTCCGCTCTACATAAGATTAAATGTTTTGTCACCAGTCTTTACAATTTTGCGATGCAAGAGGATATTGTTAATAAAGACTACGGCACATTTATAGAGCTTCCGGAACCCGAAGAGGTAAACGCTACACGCTTTACCGATGTACAGCTTGAGCTTATCAGACAAAACATAGGCAAAGTGCCTTATGCTGATTATGTTTACATAATGTGCTATCTCAATTTTAGAGTAAGTGAGTTTTTGTCGCTGACCACGGAGCAATACCATGTCAGCAAGCAAGGAATACCTTACTTCGTGGCTGGCATAAAATCCGATGCCGGCAAAAATCGTATTATCCCGATTCACCCTAAAATTTTAAAGTTAGTTGAGAACTGTATAAATCACAAAGGTGAAACAATCTTCTGCCGAATGCACGAGGGCTCAGAGATTGGAAAAGCGATGAACAAAGATTACTTTTTAAAATATGCTTTTCGTCCGGCGATGCAAGCGCTTGGCTTAGGCAATGAGTTTACTCCGCACTCTTGCCGTCGAACCTTTTCAACTCGCATGTCAGCGGCAGGAGCGAGGGAGGAAGATATTATCGCACTTATGGGCCATACAGATTACAAGGTTGATATTGACCACTACATCATCCAAGAGGTTGACACCCTTTACAACGCTATCAAATTATTGGCGTAACAAAAGCCGTCCGATTATATTTCGGGCGGCTTTTGTTGTAGAAAACCTGTAGTTTATCTGTAGTATAACACATCAAAAGGTATAAAAAGAGGTAAATATTTTTAAAACTTAAAAATGTTGTAAACAAAGCAAAAAGCCAGTAAACAAGCCGTTTTTGACTTAATTACTGACTTTTCTCTTGGCTCCCCCAACTGGGCTCGAACCAGTGACATCATGATTAACAGTCATGCGCTCTACCGACTGAGCTATGGAGGAATATAGAGCAATACACCCTTTTGGGTGTATGCTTTGTGTTGGCATCTCCCTATCTTTCCGGGCCGTCACCAGCCAAGTATTTTCGGCACCACTGAGCTTAACTTCTGTGTTCGGTATGGGAACAGGTGGACCCTCAGCGTCATCAACACCAACTATTTTTTTGTATATAAAAGCTTTTCAGCTCTTATCACCTTTTGGTGACTCGTGCGGGAATCGAACCCGCGTTGCCGGCGTGAGAGGCCGGAGTCTTAACCGCTTGACCAACGAGCCTTGTCTTTCGTCACAAAGGCTAATGGTCTTTGCTCTCATTAGCCCCTGCAACTTCTCTTGGTGCACCATCAGGGGCTCGAACCCGGGACACCCTGATTAAGAGTCAGGTGCTCTACCAACTGAGCTAATGGTGCATCTCTGTGTTCTTTCAAACACCCTGAAAACTGAATAAAGGAAAGAAGATTAAGAAGAAAGATTAGTTAAATTCATATTGGAATGACCAATCGGGTTAAAGTATATACTACACAGCTGACCAAAGAAATCTTGTGGTCAAGCCCTCGACCTATTAGTACTGCCAAGCTGAATGCCTCACGGCACTTACACACGCAGCCTATCAACCTCGTAGTCTTCAAGGGGTCTTACTCGTTATACGATGGGATATCTAATCTTGGAGTCGGCTTCACGCTTAGATGCTTTCAGCGTTTATCCGTTCCGTACATAGCTGCCCAGCCGTGCCATTGGCATGACAACTGGTGCACCAGAGGTACGTCCATCCCGGTCCTCTCGTACTAAGGACAGAGCTCCTCAAATATCCTGCGCCCACGACAGATAGGGACCGAACTGTCTCGCGACGTTCTGAACCCAGCTCGCGTACCACTTTAATCGGCGAACAGCCGAACCCTT